>Ga0075370_10000001_pt1 | contig 239876 bp, 228 predicted proteins | sample EndMethybrTD3035_FD_71398 | JGI IMG/M metagenome (GOLD analysis project Ga0075370, IMG submission 71398) | Populus endosphere microbial communities from Tennessee, USA - Endosphere MetaG P. TD hybrid TD303-5 | ecosystem: Host-associated > Plants > Roots > Endosphere | place: USA: Tennessee... | reverse complement strand
CTCCGCGCGAAGGCCTGGGCCGCGGCGGCGAACACGTTCTTGCGGAGGCTGACCGGCGGAGCCTGCTGCTCTATCATTACGACACGCACGAAACCTATCTTGCGGCGCTGCGCAGCGCCGACGTGGATGGGCTGGTGGCGCTAGCCAATGACAGCGTCCAGCTGGCCGTTCGTGACTATGTCACCGACAGCGGCACCCTGACCCAGACCGAAGACCGGATCGGCGAGGAGCGGAACAAATACCGCGCCTATTGGCGCGCCTTCTTTGACCGGTTCGAAGTGCTCTCGGTCGACATGCTGCAGCGAGCGGTGGAGGAATGGTATGTCTTTGCCGAGCTGCGCTACACCGCGCGGATCCGGGAGACAGGCGAAAAAGTGACGTTCAACACCGCCGAATTTCTCGTCACGGCGCGCGATGGCCGGTTCATTTCGCATATCGGGCACGGCACTGACATCGAGACAGCAGAATAGGCGCATCAGAGCATGCGGGAGAGAGAAATGGACGAACTTCTCATCGCGTCGGCAGACGGCCACACCACAATGCCGACCCGCCTGTGGGACCAGTATCTCGAGAAAGAGCACCATCGTCATCTTCAGCGCCTGCGCGAAGAGCAGGAGATGTTCAGCGGGACGATGGAGCCGCTACGGGACTATCGCATCAATCGCGATTCGAAAGCGATTTTCGACACCGACGGCGTCTATGACGAAGGGCTGATGGGCGTATGGGACCGCGACATCCGCCTCGCCCAAATGGACCGCGAAGGCATCGCCACTGAATTCCTCTTCCCGGGCGATCACCACGCCATCCAGCTGTTCTTTCACTCCTCGAATGGCACCTATTCATGGCCGGCGATGGATGCCGGCGCGCGCGCTTTCAACCGCTGGTCGTTCGACAATTTCAGCCCTGCCGGTGAGCGCTTCCTGCTGGTCGGCGCACCGCTGACCGGGCTCGACTTCGATGCAATGCTGGCCGAAGCGGAGTGGATGGGCGACCACGGCTTCACTGGCACTTTCACGCCGGGTTACACGGCGCTGCCTTCGCAAATCCCCTTGTTCGAAAGCCACTGGGATCCGCTCTGGGCAGCCTATGCGGAGCGCAACATCACGCTCATCAGCCATGCCGGCTGGGGCCTGCCGCAAGGCTTCATGTATGGCGAGATCGAATCTGCCGCCGCCGAAGTCCGCGCCGAGGGCGGCGATATCAAGTCGATGATCGCCAAGCTCAGCCAGACGATTTTCCGGCCCAACGGCGTATTCAACGATCTGCGCTCGCGCCAGTGCATGTGGCATCTTATGCTGGGCGGCGTTTTCGATCGCCATCCCGGCCTCAAGATGATGATGACCGAAATCCGCGCCGACTGGGTGCCAGCGACCTTGCGGCTGCTCGACAAGGTCTGGGAACAAAACCGCGACCGTTTGCCCGCGAAACTGCCGCCCAGCGAATACTGGCAGCGCAATTTCATGGCCGGCCTGTCATTCATGAACAAGGCCGAGCTCGCGATGCGCCATGAGATCGGCGTCGATACCATGGCCTTCGGCCGCGACTATCCGCATGCCGAGGCCACCTGGCCGAACACCCGCGCCTACCTCTCGGACATCATGCAGGGCATACCCGAAGCCGAAGTGCGCGGCATCATGGGTGAAAACATGATCCGCTTCCTCGGCCTGGACCGCAGCAAGCTGGCCGAGGTCGCCAGCCGCATCAAGGCGCCGACCTACCGCGAGGTCGCCCAGGGCCCGCTGCTGAGCCTGCAGCTCAAGGAGCATCTCGATCTGCGTTGCGGTTACAGCAAGGAAGGCGAAGGTGATGCCCGCGTTGCGGAGATGTCGGCCATGCTGCAGCCCGATCTGCCCCGCATTATCGCTGCTGGCAGCATTTACGCCTAACGTTCGCCCGGCACTGGCCCACGAGATCGGGTGTCCGGTTTTCCGGGATACTGTTGTCCGCAAAATTATTCGACCGGGCTAACGGCGGTTGCCGCGCCATCGCCATTGCCATAGGGCACGGCCAGCAGTCAGACCAAGGAAAGTGGAAGACAATGGGTGAACTCAAAGGCAAGGTCGGGATCGTTACAGGCGGTTCTGGTGGAATCGGATTCGGTATTGCCAGGAAACTGGTCCACGAAGGCGCGCAGCTGGTAATCGCCGACATTGATGAAGAACGCGGACAGGCCAGTGCCAAGGAACTGGGAAACGGCACGGTGTTTCGCAAGGTCGATGTCGCTGATCAGCAGCAGGTGCGTGACGTTGTGGACTATGTCGTTGATACCTTCGGCGCACTCAACATCATGGTCAATAATGCCGGCATTGGCGGCAAGCGCAATCCGCGTCTGTTCGATGAGGATTTCGGGGACTTTCATCTGGTGCTGGGCATCGATTTGCTCGGCGTCATGGCCGGGACGCGCGAAGCGGCCCGCGCGATGGCGAAGGCGGGCAAGGGCGGCTCGATCGTCAACATATCCTCTGTCGGCGCAATGACGGCAGGACCGGGCAACTGGGCCTATACTGTCGCCAAGGCCGGGGTCATCCATTTCACGAAGGCTTCGGCAATCGATCTGGGCGAATACCAGATCCGCGTGAATGCGATCTCGCCGGGCAACATCGAAACCGGCATTCTCGAAGAGAACATGGCCAAGGGCGTGCCGCCTGCTCGGGTTGCCGGTTACATGAAGAAAGTGCGCAGCTTCATCCAGTCGCGCCAGCCGCTCAAGATGCAGGGCCATGTCGACGATATTGCCGAGGCGGCTCTGTTTTTCCTTAGTGAGCGTTCGAAATATATCACGGGCACGACGATCCCTGTCGACGGGGGTCTCGTCGCCGGTTCGCCGCCTTCGAATTCGTCCGTGCTGCAGGACCTTAAGCGCGAAGCCATTGCGGCCGGATAATAACTTTGGCCAGTTCTGGGGCTCGGATGTATTGAGACGTCCGAGCCCCAAAGCCTTCATGTGATTCTGCCCGCCAGGTGACCGTCCTCAACTGGACGCGCGCGAGAACACCTCAAGCTGGCGGATGCCTTCATCGTCAATGATGAAAAGGTCGAACACGCGTTGAAGTCCGGCCTTGGTCGGCACTTCGAGCAGGGCCGCATACATGTCCGAACCCGGCGCACTCAGCACTTGCTGGACATGCGGCTGGGCTTGGTACTGAATAAATCCGCTCCGGTAAAAATCGCGAATTGCTTCTCGCCCCTCAACGCGTGCACCGCCGAGGATAAAGACTCCATCGTCGGAATAGAGGTTCGCAGCGCTTTCATCAGCGGCGCGGATCCTCTTGAAAAGTTCGTGAATTCTGTCTTCGCCCCTGATGTGCGGCTCAAGCGCGGCCATGTCAGGCAGTCCGCCCTGCATTGACGCGGTTCGTGTTGTCGTGGTTCATGCGTGCGTAGTCCTCTCGTTGCTGCCGCGTAGAATGCACATCGCGATCCGGCGGCGCAACCAGCAACATTGCAGGGCCACAACGTTCAATAACCTAGAGGATCACGATGACCACCAGCCACGACGCAGAGCAGATCCGCCAGCTTCTGGTGCGCAACTTCCAGCTGGGCGACCAGAACCGGATGGACGAGTGGGTGGACACTTTTACGCATGACGCTGTCTTTCGATCTCCGGTAGGCAATCTTAATGGCCGCGACGAGCTGGCTGCGGACGGATCAAAATTGCGCGCTCAAGTTCCCGCGCGCCATTGGGTTGGCAACATGATCATCGATATCGATGGCGATCAGGCCACTGCTTCATCCTACATGGTCGTAATGTCCGCCACTTTGCCGCCAAGCCTGATGGCCAGCGGAAGTCTTGCCGATCGCCTGCGCCGGGTCGATGGCCAGTGGCGAATTGCTGAACGCATCATGTCTCTCGACGGCATGGGCAGCGCGAAGCCTGCGAGCGCCTGATAATTCACCCAGCGCGGCTGCGCCCGCAAACGACTGGTTGACCCCACAGCAAAGCGATGCGATGGTTATCATAGATTTTGATAATCATTGATACGGGAGAAATTGCATGGGGCTACTGGACGGCAAGGTCGCGATCATTACCGGTGCGGGTTCCGGCATGGCCAAGGCGTCAGTGCGCGTTTTCGTACGCGAAGGGGCGAAAGTCCTCGCGGCCGACATCAGCGGAGCCCAGGAAGACACCGCCCGGGAAGTTGGCGGCGATGTGCTGCCCTTCCGCTGTGATGTCACCAAGGAAGCCGACATCGAGGCGATGGTGGCTGCAGCCGTCGACAAGTTCGGTCGGCTGGACATCATGCTCAATGTCGCAGGGATCAGCGCGCCCCAGTTGCTCGATGACATGACTGAAGAGGTTTACGACAAGACCCTCGACGTGTGCCTGCGCGGAGTCATGTTCGGCATCAAGCACGGTGCCCGGGCGATGCTCAAGACCGGCGGCGGCTCGATCATCAACTGGTCGTCGACCGGCGGCATGAACGGCTATGCCTACACCGGGGCCTATGTTGCCGCCAAACATGGCGTGATCGGCGCCAGCAAGACCGCAGCGATCGAATACGGCCCGCAAGGCATCCGGGTGAATGTCATTGCGCCGGGCGTGATTGTTACCGAGGGCATGGGCCGCACTGCCGCTGGCATGGGTGTCGAAAAATCGACGATCAATCGTGCCGGACGGCCTGACGAAGTTGCCGAAGTCGCCGCCTTCCTCGCTTCTGATCGCGCATCCTACGTGACTGGTGCGGTTGTCCCGGTTGACGGCGGGTGGACTGCGCGGCTCGCCTGACCGGCAGCACGCGCTTAATCCCAAATCTGGTCAGCCGGACGCCGCAACTGTGCGGTGTGGTTGTCCCGGCGCATGGCCGAGTCATGCTCGTGCCCGAATTTGGCCGAAGGGAAGAGCAGGATGCTTACGGCAATGGACGAGATCGAGGTGCCGGGCGAAGGCGAGGGTGATACCGCACCTTCGAAGGGTATCGGCCCTATGCGCTGGTATGCGGTTGCGGTGCTATTCCTGATCAACTGCTTTTCCTTCACTGATCGCATCGGGCTATCGGTGCTGCTGGAGCTGATCAAGCACGACCTCAAGCTTACCGACGCCCAGCTCGGCCTGGTTGCAGGGCTGGCCTTTGCGCTGTTCAATGTCCTTCTGGTACTGCCGCTGGCCTGGGTCGCCGACCGGTATTCGCGCGTCAAACTGATCTCGGTTTCTCTGCTTTTGTGGACTGCCATGACCGCGATCAGCGGCTATGCGCGCAACTTTACCGAGCTGTTCATCGCCCGGGCCGGGGTAGGCGTCGGCGAAGCGGGCAGCCATCCGTCGTCACTTTCGTTGATTGGCGATTACTTTCCTCGCGAGAGCCGTGCGCTCGGTGTCGGACTATTCAATGCAGGGGCTGTCGCCGGCGTCGCAGGCGGCATGGCTTTGATCGGTGTGCTGGGCGAGAAATACGGCTGGCGCACCTCCCTGCAGTTGGTCGGCGTCATGGGCATTCCGCTGGCCATATTGGCCTATTTCACTTTGCCTGAGCCTGCGCGTCCGCCACTCCGCCGCGAACATAAGGAAGGCATGTGGAGCACTGTGTGGACGCTGGTACAGCGCCCCGCTTTTCGCAACCTGGCGCTGGCAATATCGATCACATTTATTGGCTCGCAGGGTTTCTCGGTGTGGGCACCGACCTTCCTGATCCGCAGCTTTGGCATGAGCGTTGGCGCGGCGGGCGCCTGGATTGGGGGGATCACTGCCAGCTGCGGTATTGTTGGCGCGATTGTGGGCGGGCTGCTGATGCTGCGACTGATGCCTCGCGATGGGCGCTGGGAGCTATGGTTGCCAGCGGGTGCCACGGCGTTGTGCGTGCCGACATTCGTGCTCATGATCCTGACGGACCAGGTATGGGTGGTATTGGCGATGAAAGGGCTGAACGGCTTTTTGGGCGCCGGCGCTGCCAGTGCCAGTTCGGCTGCGCTGCAGTCTTTCGCGGAACCCAGGCGGCGGGCAACGGCAGTGGCGATCACTCTGGTTCTGACTTCCCTGCTTGGCAGCGGAGTAGGACCTTACCTGATCGGCCTCGCCAGCACTGCCCTCGAACCGGCCCTCGGAGCGGAAAGCCTTCGTTACGCTCTTATGCTGACCCCGATAATATTGGTCTGGGGGGTGGTTCACTATTTGTTGGCAGCTCGCAGCGCGATTAAGGACCGGGTAAACTGAACCGAGCCCTACGGCTTCAGACGTGCGCTGAGGGTGGCGTCAGCACCTTTTCGCGTTGTTTTACCGCCGCAATGACTGCATCCCAGACTGCGCGGATGCGCGGCATGTGGCGCATGTCGGCATGCACGCCGATCCAGATATCGCGTTCGAGGTTCGGCAGTTCCGGCCTGATCCGCACGAGGTCCGCTTCACTGTCTGCGCGGTAGCAGGCGATTGCGGCAATGCCCGCACCGCTCTTGGCAGCCCAGACTTGCACTTCACGGCTGTTCGAGCGGAAGGCGACTTCGGCCTCGGGAAACTGTTCGCGCAGCCACCGCGCCTCGGGCAGATGCTCCTGATCATCCAGAACAGTAACGATGCGGGCGTTGCCGGTGCCGGCGCCGCTCAAGCTGGGGGCAGCATAAAGCCCCATTGCCAATTTACCCACTTTGCGAGCCACCACTTCATTGCCCTCGAAGCGGGTTAGGCGCAGGGCAATGTCGGCCTCGCGCTTAGACAGGCTGAGCGTGCGGGTATCAGGCACGACTTCGACAACGATCCCGGGATGACGGCGCTGCAAGGCCGCAAGCGCCGGGACGACAATCCGCGCGGCCAGCGTATCGACTGTTGTCAGCCGCACCACGCCGGCAAGGGCTACATCCTGCCCGGTAATCGCACGCTCCGCGGCAAAAACTTCGTTTTCTATGCGTTCGGCATTGCCCAGCACGCTTTCGCCCAGCGGTGTCAGGGCATAGCGACCCGGCAGGCGCTGCAGCAGGCGCGCGCCACTGCGGCTTTCCATGGCCGCAAGCCGCCTGCCCATGGTGGGCTGCGTGACGCCGAGGGAACGTGCGGCGGCTGACAGCGTTCCATGACGAGCAATGGCAAGAAATGTGCGCAGGTCGTCCCAGTCCATCGCCCAGATATACGTTTTCGCATGCCAACTAGTCAATAATCGGCAATTTCCATGCGATTCCTCAGAGCCTATTTCGGTTCCACAGACAAACGAGGAGTGATCGCCATGACCAACACTTTAACCGCACCGCATGCAAACCTGACCAATCACGGAATCGCGCTGCTGCGCGTCACAAGCGGCGGGCTTCTGCTCGCTCACGGCCTCATCAAGGTGCTTGTCTTCACACCTGCGGGCACTGCCGGATTCTTTGAAAGCATCGGCTTTCCGGGTGCGCTGGCTTACCCGGTCATGGCAGGCGAGATCGTTCTTGGTGCGGCGCTCGTGCTTGGGCTGATGACGCGTCTCGCCGCATTGCTGGCCCTGCCGATTCTGCTCGGCGCCATCATTCCACATGCGGGCAACGGCTTCACGTTTTCCAATCCGGGCGGCGGCTGGGAATTCCCCGCGTTCTGGGCTGTCGCACTGGCGGTACTGGCAATGCTGGGCGGCGGCAGCTTTGCCGTCGGCAATCCCTTCGCCCGGTCGGCGTGAGCGCGATGTTGCGACCCATCTTCCTTTCGCACGGCGCGCCGACGCTGCCTTTCGAGGATGTGCCGGCGCGCGCATTCCTTGAAGGGCTGGCATCGACCATGACGCGTCCCCGCGCCATCCTGGCAGTTTCCGCCCACTGGGAGACGCGTGTGCCCACAGTCAACGCGGTGGAGCGCAACAGCACGATCCACGACTTCCGGGGCTTTCCCGATCAGCTTTATGCGCTCGAATATCCCGCGCCGGGCGATCCGGCGCTGGCCGAGCGCGTGGTCGACCTGCTGGGCGAAGCGGGATTGCCCGCTGCCACCGATGCACAACGCGGCCTTGATCATGGCGCCTGGGTGCCGCTCCTGCTGGCTTGGCCGGAGGCGGACATACCAGTCGTCCAGCTTTCGGTGCAGAGCGAACTGGGCCCTGGCCATCACCTCGAGCTCGGCAGGGCGCTTACCCCTCTGGCGCAGGAAGACGTTCTCATTCTCGCCAGCGGCAGCTTCACGCATGACCTTTCCAGTTGGCGCGGACAGGCGGGAATGGATGAGCCCGACTGGGTGTCCGGCTTTGCCGACTGGTTCGACAAGGCTCTGGTGGAACAGCGGACCTGCGATTTGCTGTCCTACCGCAACCTCGCCCCGCATGCGGTCCGCAACCATCCCAGCGAAGAGCACCTCTTGCCATTGTTCGTCGCGCTCGGCGCGGCTGGGCCCGGAGCAAAAGCCCGGCGCCTCCATTCGAGCGCGACTTACGGCGTGCTGCGCATGGATGCCTACGATTTCGGAAACTGAATTCAGCCCCTCACGAAGGAGATTTCTCATGAGTAAAGTTCTTGTTCTCTACTATTCGACTTACGGCCACATGGAGACGATGGCCCAAGCCATTGCCGAAGGTGCGCGCGAGGCAGGCGCCAGCGTCGATGTGAAGCGCGTGCCTGAAACTGTGCCGGAAGACGTGGCGCGCGGCGCCCATTTCAAGCTCGATCAAAGCGCACCGGTGGCCAACATCGCCGAACTGGAAAACTATGATGCCATTATCATTGGCACGGGCACCCGGTTTGGCCGCATCTCCTCGCAGATGGCAGCCTTCCTTGATCAGGCGGGTGGTCTTTGGGCGCGCGGCGCGCTGAACGGGAAGGTCGGTGCGGCTTTCACGTCGAGTGCTACCCAGCACGGCGGTCAGGAAACCACGTTGTTTTCCCTGATCACCAACATGCTGCACTTCGGCATGACGATCGTCGGCCTCGACTATGGCTTTGCCGGCCAGATGGGGCACGACAAGGTTCGCGGCGGCGCGCCTTATGGCGCCACGACCATTGCCGGCGGCGACGGCAGCCGCCAGCCCGATGAAGATGAGCTAGCCGGTGCGCGCTATCTGGGCGCGCGCGTCGCCCGGACGGCGGAGAAGCTGTTCGCCTGATCAGTTCATCCCCCGGTGGCGTGTTTGGCGCCGCCGGGGGGGAACTTGCCCACTTCCGGACGATTCGATGCTTACCGGAACAGTTCGCTGGGGCGCAGCGTGAGCTGCAGATAGATCTGCCGCGGCGTGCCAGGCGTTCCATAGATATTGCGGGTCACCGGATCGGCATTGCCGCGAATGGCTGTGACCTTGTTGGTCAGGTTGCGCCCGATCACGGCAAATTCATAGCCGCGTTCCGAGTTGTAGAGCGACAGGCTGGCGTCGATCTTCCAGAAGCTGCTCTGGATCGAGCGAGGATCTAGCCGGCTGTCAGTGAAATAGGCATCCGAGTAGGTGGCGCGCGAGACAAAGCGCAGGCCCAGGCCACTGGCGTTGAGCGGGGTGTCGTATGTCAGCCCGACCGAAGTGACCCATCCCGGCGCGCGCTCGATCGGCTTGCCGGCGAGGCTTTGCGAATCGAAGCCTGCCGTCGCGGTGTTGAGATCGAGGTTGCAGCCGTCCGCGAAAGTCTGGCCGACATAGCAAGGCGAGTTGAAGTCGGTGAAGCGCGAGTGGTTGTAGGCCGCGCTGGCATTGATCGTGAGGCCTTCGATTGTCGAGGGTTTCCAACGGGTATCGATTTCAAAGCCCTTTGTGGTCATCCCGCCCGCGTTCTTGGTGTTGATGTTCACCGACGTCGGGCTTTCGGGCACGGAAAGCTGGAGATCCTTGTATTTGAAGTAATATGCGGCGGCATTGAACTGCAACTGGTTGTCCAGCAACGAAGTCTTGATGCCAATTTCGCCGCCGCGCACGGTTTCCTGGCGGTAGCTGATGTCCTGCGGCGTGGCGATGGCCGTGTTCAGCTGGGTGATGATGATGTTGAATCCGCCTGACTTGTACCCTTCCCGGTAGGCAGCATAGAGCGTCACGTCGTCAGTCGGTTCCCAGGTCAGCGTCGCTTCCGCCGAGACATTGTTGAAAGTGACTTTGTCAGGCGTAAGCAGCAACGGCGGATTGGTGCTGCCTGATCCGGTTCCCCTGATATTCTTGTTCTCGTGGGTGTAGCGCAATCCGCCCGTCAGAGTGACAGTGTCCGCCAGCTTGTAGCTGAGCTGGCCAAAGGCCGAGAGCGTGTTCGTCTTCTGCCGTGCAGTGGCAGTGGGGACAGTTGCGAAGAAGTTATAGGCGGCCGCATAGTTGAACAGCACGTCGTCGACATAACCGCCAACCACGAAATTGAGCGGCCCCTTGAAATCGCTGGCTAGCCGCAATTCCTGCGAGAATGCCTGGTTGCGGGTGTCCAGCGCGAAGGAGAAGTGATCGACCGGCGCAGTCGCGGGCGGGGGGAAGTTGTTTTCAGTGCCCGTCGTCAGCGTGCTGTAAAACATTTGCCGGATGTCCGAATAGCCGGTGACAGACGTGACTTTGAGGCTGTCGGCCGCATTCCAGTTCATTTCCAGGCTGCCGAGGAATCCGGTCGTGTCCTGATATGGCTTGCCGTCGCGAAACAGGGGCGACACGCCGGCGACGCTGGAGACCGGGTCGCTCAGGACGAATTCTTCGTCGAGCTTGCAGTTGTCGGAGGGCTGGACCAGCGGATTGCCCGGGGGCGCGCAGTTGAAATTCTGCGTGCCTGCGGCGAGCTGGCCGCCCTTGATGTCGGTATAGGAGAGTTTCAGTTTCGCGTTGAACGTGGCCGAAGGTTCGAATGCCAAAGTCAGGCGCCCGAACAGCTCCCGCTCATCAGGCCCGGTCCGGTCAACGATGGGGCCGATCAGGGCAGGGTTGCCGACATTGTGAAACGCGCCGTCCATGTCACTGGCATAGAACACTGCGCGATAGCCAAGGGTGTCGCTGGCGGGGCCGGCAACAATCACTTCGCCATATTTCTCCTTGGCATTGAATTCATAGCCGGTGCGGATCTGCGTGTAGAATTCCTTGGTCGGGTCCGCCGTGCGCATCGACACCACACCACCCGGGCTGTTCTTGCCGAAGAACAGCGCCTGAGGGCCTTTCAGAATTTCGACCTGCTGCAAATCGTGCTGACCGATCCGCAAACCCAGCGTGTGGCTGATCTGGACCCCGTCGACGTTGATGGCGATGGCCTGATCGGCGCCATAGCTGTTGCCGCCAGTGGTCACGCCGCGAAGGCTCATCTGACCCTGACCGGACGAAGTCTTGGCCTGGATCATCAATTGCGGGGTTTGCGAGGCGATATCCTCGACGCTGCGCAGATTGAGGTCGGCGATGGCTTTGGCGTTGAAGGCCGTGATGACCACGGGCACATCCTGGAGGGTTTCCTCCTTCTTGCGTGCAGTGACGATGATTTCGTTGTCCTGCGCAAATGCAGCAGAACCGACGAATGACGATACTATAACTGCAAATATCGACGTCGTGCGACGAATTGTGCCCTTCATCCCAATGTCCTCCTGTTTTGGTTCTTATTATCTCGGCTATTTTGTGCGCTGCAGCATTTTTGCTGTAAGCGCACAACGCCATTTCTATATTGACGTGAAGCTACGCCCCGGGTGCAGGGTTGCAATGGAGTGATTGGAGTGAGGTAATGCTAACCGCGCATAGCGGGCGCGATTGATAGGTCCTGACCCTAGACCCAAAGTCGACCACCTTTGCACACCGTGACGGAGCCGATTTTGGCCCAGTTCAAGGAGCGAGGAGGGAGCCATGCCTATGCATAGTGACCGACGAGAGACGCGGAAATGGGCCAAAATCGGCCCGCCCTTTCGGGGTTACCCCAGGAAGCCCGTCGGACGGCGTCACGTCGTTTGCACGGGTTCCCGACCCGCACTGCACGACGTCCCTTGCCGACGGGCTTCCTGGGGCAATCACGGCGTGCAAAGGTGGTCGACTTTGGGTCTAGGCGCGGCGGGTTTCCAGCCGGGGTATGTCTTCCGCGCGATCGATATCAAGCAATGCGCCTTCATCGTCCGTTTCGACAAAGGCAATGTCGCTCCGCCCGGCCAGCAATTTGCCGGCACCCTGATCGCCGGAAAGGCGCGTGATCTCGGGAAAAGCCTTCGCGGAGAGCAGCACGGGGTGACCGTTTCTGTAATGGTGGCGCGGCACTGCCGCAAAGCTGCCTCCCAAAGCATTGGCGAGTTTGCTTGCAAGGTCATGCGGAATCAACGGCATATCGCCCAGAAAAATGAATGCGCCGTCGCAGTCGCTCGCTGCGGCGATCCCCGCCTTGAGCGAGGTTGACAATTCCGCGCTGGCAATCGGCAGCGCCTCCACTGGGGGCTCGGCATCCCAGGTGCCAATTTCGAACCCCGGGCTGCAAACGACAATGACTCGTTCTACAGGAGCCGCCCGCGCCGCGCGGATGGCATGGGAGAGCAGTGGCTCGCCGCCAAACGAGGCTGTCATCTTGCCCCCGCCGAAACGCTTGCCCGCCCCAGCAGCAAGCACGATTGCCGCAAAGCTCACGCCCGCTCCAGCGCCGGGTTCATCGCCTGCATCACTGCCGCCAGAATTCCCGTCGCCACTTCGAACGGCGCCTTGCCGAGCCCTGCAATCCCGGGTGAGAGATGGAGGCGCGCGAGTTCGTCCTCGCTCGCTCCGGCGGCCGCGAGCACCGCCTTGCGCCCTTCCGCCCGCGATTTCGCGCCAATCATGCCGACCCATGCCGCGCCGTGGCGCAGGGCATGCAGGCAGGCGGCGAGATCGTGATGATCTTCGTGCGTTGCGCCGATGAAAGCTGTCCAGCGATCGGTGCCCAGCATTTCGAGCGCCGTAACGACGCTCTCGCGGCTGTAATGCGAAACGGGGAATGGCGGCGGCGTTTCCGGTCCGTCAGGGCGGACAAGCACGGTTTCGAAATTGGCCTGTGCGGCGAGGTGTGCCAGTGCCAGTGCGCCAGGGTCGCCGCCTGACACCACAAGGCGACGCGGCGGATCGAACCGCCGGGCGACGCGCGCGCCCTCGGTTGTCAGCAATGGCCCGCCGCCAGCGATCACGCGCTGCTCCAGCCCGTCGCTCTGCCAAACACATTGACGCCGCGAACTTGCGTGCTCCAGCAATTCCTTCGCCGCCGCGCAATCCGGCGTGATCCTCTCAACCAGCAAGTGCAGTGCGCCGCCGCAGCGCAGGCGGATGTCGATCCAGGGACTGCCCATGCCATAGTGCAGGCGCTGCGGCTGGCCGTCAGCGAGCACTTCGGCGGCATGCCGCGCGACATCGGCTTCAATGCAGTCGCCGGAGAAATACCCGCTCGCGGCATTGCCATCGAACAGCATCTGCGCGCCTGGCCCGCGCGGGGCACTGCCTTCAACCTTGACGAGCGTTGCCAGCACGACGCTGCGCCCGGCAGCCATGGCATTGGCCAGAGCCGGGCGGATATCGTCGCGCCAGCCGAAAGTCGGCCAGTCGGCTCCGTCAAGAACCGCTTCGCTCATTGCTCTACCGGGTCGGCCGCGCGAGAAAATTGAGCAGCGCCGCCCGTTGTCCGGAGTCGGAAACGGCTATGACCATGCGCGTGCCCGGAACCATCCGCGCCGGGCCGGACAGGAAGCGTTCGAGGTTGGCGCGCGTCCAGGTGATGTTCGAGGCCTTGAGGGCAGTCGAATAGTTGAAGCTGGTCGATGCCGCCTTGCGCCCGACGACGCCGGAGAGGTTTGGCCCGACAGTGGTTCGGGCGCCCGGTGTGACAGTATGACAGCTGGCGCAGCGCGTGCGGAACAGCGCCGCGCCATCGGGCGCCGGCGCGCTCTGCGCGGCAAGGCTGGTTGCGGCCGTCAGGGTCAATGCAGCGACGGCAGGCAAAAAGTGCTTCACGGACAAATCTCCCATGGGCCGTTTTCGCCCGAGTTGCGGAACTGCCATTTACACGCCAAGGCGGGTTGCGCCAGCCTGAATGGATGGGCGGTGCAGGCCAACCAGACCGACTGGATGCGCCGCTCCGCGCGATTGCTGCGCGATTGCTGCACATGGCCCGTATCGCGCAATGCTCTTGCCAGCGCCGTGCCGGTTGACTAGGGCGACAGGCCAGAAACAAACCATCCGTTTGCGAAGGGGTAATTTAATGAGCGACACCGCCGATCGGGTCAAGAAGATCGTTGTTGAGCATCTGGGCGTCGAGGCCGACAAGGTCACCGAAGATGCCAGCTTCATCGACGATCTGGGTGCCGACAGCCTCGACATCGTCGAGCTGGTCATGGCCTTCGAAGAAGAATTCAGCGTCGAAATCCCCGATGATGCTGCCGAGAAAATCAGCACTGTCTCCGACGCGATCAAATATATCGACGAGAACAAGGGCTGATCTGCCAGCCGTAAGCCTGCCACCGGACGCGTGGGTCCGGGGCCGGTCTGTGACGGGGGGCAGGACCGGCAATCCGGCGGGCTCAGGCCGCAAGGTCTTGAGCTCGTTGGCATTTCTGGGCATTTTGCCTTTTGGAGAGTACGATGCGTCGTGTCGTAGTAACCGGACTTGGACTTGTAACCCCGCTGGGTGCGGATGTTGAGACGGTCTGGGCTAATCTGATCGCAGGAAAATCCGGCGCCGGGCGCATTACGCGCTTCGATGCTTCAGATCAGAAGTGCCACATCGCCTGCGAAGTGAAGCCGGCCGATCATCCTTACGGATTCGATCCCAACAAGCGCGTCGATCACAAGGTCCAGCGCCAGGTCGATCCGTTCATCATCTATGGCATCGATGCCGCCGGGCAGGCAATCGAGGACGCCGGACTGACGGACATGACCGAAGCCCAGCGCCTGCGCGCGGGCTGCTCGATCGGATCGGGCATCGGCGGACTGCCGGGTATCGAGAGCGAATCGCTGGTGCTGCATGAAAAAGGCCCCAGCCGCGTTTCACCGCATTTCGTCCATGGCCGGCTGATCAACCTCATCTCCGGACAGGTTTCGATCAAATACGGCCTGATGGGCCCCAACCACGCGGTGGTGACTGCCTGTTCGACCGGCGCGCACTCGATTGGCGATGCCGCGCGGATGATCCGCGACGATGATGCCGACATCATGCTGGCCGGCGGCGCTGAAGGCACGATCTGCCCGATCGGCATTGCCGGTTTCGCCCAGGCGCGCGCTCTGTCCACGGCCTTCAACGACCAGCCCGAAAAGGCCAGCCGCCCTTATGACAAGGACCGCGACGGCTTCGTCATGGGTGAAGGCGCCGGCGTAGTCGTTCTGGAAGAATACGAGCATGCCAAGGCGCGCGGCGCGAAGATCTACGCCGAAGTGATCGGCTATGGCCTGTCGGGCGATGCCTATCACGTCACTGCGCCGCACCCTGAAGGCTCTGGCGCTTTCCGTGCAATGCAGATGGCGCTCAAAAAATCGGGCCTCAGCCCCGCCGACATTGACTATATCAATGCCCATGGCACTTCGACGCCGATGGGGGATGAGCTGGAACTGGGCGCGGTTCGCCGCCTGTTCGGCGATGCGATTTCCGGCGTATCGATGAGCTCGACCAAGTCTGCCATCGGCCACTTGCTGGGCGGCGCGGGCGCGGTTGAGGCGATTTTCTGCATCCTGGCGCTGCGCGATCAAGTCGTGCCGCCCACGCTGAACCTCGATAATCCGAGCGACAGCTGCGAGGGTGTCGATCTTGTGCCGCATGTCGCCAAGAAGCGCGAAGTGCGCGCCGTGCTGAACAACAGCTTTGGCTTTGGTGGCACCAATGCCAGTCTGGTGATGCGCAAGGTATGATCCGCCGCCGCGGCGTCCTCATTGCCGCGATACTGCCGATCCTGGCCTTGCTGCTGTTCGCCTTGTGGCCGTGGTATGGCGCCGGTCCGCTGGAGCGCGACACCAGCTTCGTGGTTCCCGACGGGTCGAGCCTCGCCGGCGTCGCTGCCAAGCTTGAGCGTGAAGGTGTGATTTCGTCCGCCGATAGCTTTCGCTTACGCGCCCGCATCTTTGGCGGCGGCGCGCCGATCCGCGCAGGCGAATTCATGATGCCCAAAGGCGCGAGTGCCAGCCAGGTTCTTTCTATCATCCAGGGCGATGAAGTGCTGCGCCGGTTTATCACCGTGCCTGAAGGCATGCCGTCTATCATGGTCTACGAACGGCTGATGGCCCAGCCGCACCTGACTGGCGATGTCGCCGTCCCTGCCGAGGGTTCGGTGCTGCCCGAAAGCTATGATTTCGAGCGCGGCGAGAGCCGCCAGGCCGTGATGCTGCGCATGCAGGCAGCGATGCGCCGCACAGTCAGTGAGCTGTGGGCCAAGCGCGGCCCTGACACGGTCGCCCGCACGCCCGAGGAAGCCGTGGTGCTCGCCTCGATTGTCGAGAAGGAAACCGGCAAGCCGAGCGAGCGGACGACTGTGGCAGGGCTCTATTCCAATCGCCTGCGCCAGGGCATCATGTTGCAGGCCGACCCGACGATCATTTATCCGCTCACCAAGGGCAAGCCGCTGGGCCGCCGTATCAGGCAGTCGGAAATCCAGGCGATCAACGACTACAACACCTATTCGATGGTGGGATTGCCCAAGGGGCCGATAACCAATCCCGGCCGCGCCTCGATCGACGCCGTGCTGCATCCGGCGAAAACCAATGCCCTCTACATGGTGGCGGACGGCACTGGCGGCCACGCTTTTGCCGCGACCCTGGAAGAGCATAACGCCAATGTCGAAAAGTGGTTCGCCATCCGCCGTGCGCGCGGCGAAATGTAGGCAAAAGGCCTAGCGAAGCGTCCCATCTGCGCGTTTTCGCACCGCATAAAGCAGCGAAGCCAGGCCGATCGCGAAAATCACAAGCGGGAATATGACGGTTTCCAAGCCTTTCTGTGCGAGCAGATCAGTCGCCAGGAAGGTCCAACCGAACTGGACGATGACGCCAGCAAGCGACAGGGCAAACAGCGCAACTGCGATCTTGCGCCGCAGCAGCAGCGCGATGGCGGCCGCTGTGGAGCCCCAGACCGCGATTGCATAAGCTGACCAGACCCAGACTGGCATGGCGCGGAATGCCTTGGCGCCGATCGGGTCCTTGACGGCAAGGGCGTCGAGATCGGCGGTCACTTGCATCAGATAGGCGGCATCGCCAATTATACCCCAGAGCAGGATTGCCCCGGCGATCGTGAAGTGCTTGCGCATCCTGAACTCCCGCCTGATAGGCAAAATCGATTACAGTTAGAAGACTAATGGGTTTTGGTAGTGAGTTGCCATGAGCTAGGCATGCGTTGCCCCCCGAAGGAGAAATTTCCATGATCAATCGTACCATTCCCGACGTAACCCTCAAGACCCGGGTTCGCGACGAAAGCATCGGCGGAGCCAACCCGTTCCGTTGGCAGGACCTTAAAGTCCGTGAGGAATTTGCCGGCAAGAAGGTTGTTATCTTCTCGCTGCCGGGAGCCTTCACGCCGACCTGCAGCAACGAGCAGTGCCCAAACTATGAACGCCTCTATGACGTCTTCAAGGCGGCCGGCGTCGACGAGGTTTACTGCCTCTCGGTCAACGATGCTTTCGTCATGTACCAATGGGGCAAGCACCTGGGCCTCAACAAAGTGAAGCTCCTTCCGGACGGATCGGGCCATTTCACCCGCCGCATGGGCATGCTGATCGATAAGGATCACGTCGGCTTCGGCCTGCGCAGCTGGCGCTATGCCATGATCGTCGACGACAACACGATCACGCACTGGTTCGAAGAGCCGGGCATCAATGACGAGGGCGCGGATTCCGATCCCTATGGCGAAACAGCGCCGGAAAAGCTTTTGGCTGCGCTGACGGATGAGCCGGTCGCTGTGGACGCGTGACCGGCTGGGCGCGGACGATGGATGCGTTGCTCCCTTCAACTCCATCGTCCGCGCCATTTATTGTGACCGGCGAATTGCCGGGTGATGTGCTTGCCTGGGCGGATGGCCTGCGTAAGGCCCACTTCCCGCCCGAGCGGAACTGGCTGGCCGCACACGTCACCCTGTTTCACGCATTCGCCCCCTCGCTGCGTGAGGAACTGCGCGGCCTGCTAGGCCAGCTGGCTGGAGAATTTGCCCCGCCTGCCGCGCGGATCGATGGCCTGATGGACCTGGGCACTGGCACTGCGCTGGCAGTCCGCAGCCCCGGCCTGCTCGCCATCCGCGCGGCGATTGCCGAGCGTTTTCACGGCGCGCTCACTGCGCAGGACAACGCGCCGCCGCGCCTCCACATCACCATTCAGAACAAAGTGACCAGAGCGCAGGCGCGCGCGCTCCAGGCCGAACTGGGTCCCATGCTGCGGACGCGCGAATTCGCTTTCAGCGGGCTCGGCCTTCATCTCTACCAACGTCCGCACTGGCAAGAGCAGGGCATCTGGCGCTTTCGCGGCAAAGAGCATGGTTGACCGGGCGCGCGAGGCAACTTATGGGGCCGCACCTGCCCCCGCAATGGCGGCGCGGCATGCCTTGGTATGGCGGAGTAGCTCAGCCGGTTAGAGCAGCGGAATCATAATCCGCGTGTCGGGGGTTCGAGTCCCTCCTCCGCTACCATCCCCTTTTCCGGAAGCTTCCACAGACTTCCGGATTCTTCCAGAAAATCGCAGAATTCCTAGGGGTTGCGGGTGATTCGCGTCCATGTGCCGCCGAGCGCTTCCGCATGCAGCCAGATTTGGCGTGGGGGTATTTTGGGGGTATTTTCTCGGGGTACGTAAATGGAGCGATACCCCCAATGCCTCTCAAAGAGTTGGAAGCCAAAAACGCCAAGCCAAAAGACCGTGCCTATAAACTGGCCGACAGTGGTGGATTGTTCCTCCTGGTGCAGCCAAACGGTTCAAAGCTTTGGCGTATGAAGTACCGGTTCGGCGGCAAGGAGAAGCTGCTGTCGTTCGGTGCCTACCCTGATCTGGGGATTTCTGCTGCGCGCGAAAAACGTTGTGCGGCCAAACAGTTGCTCGCCCAGAGCAAGGATCCGATGGCCAACAAGGCGGACATGATGCCTGAAGGCGCGGCTACATTCTTGTCCGTTGCTCAACGCTGGCACGAGAACCGAGAATCAAGCCTCGATGCTGCCCATTCGCAGCGCGTCTGGTCACGGCTAGAACGCGATGTGTTCCCCGCCTTGGGGAGCAAGATGATGCATGAGATCACTCCGCCAGACGTGCTTGAGATGATCCGCAAGATTGAGGCGCGGGGAGCTCTGGATATCAGCCGTCGGGCCAAGCAGGGTGTCGGTCAGATCTTCCAATTCGCGATCGCTTGTGGATTGGTATCTTCCGATCCGACTACCCACCTGCGGGGCGCCTTGAAGCCTCGTCCGCGCGTCAAGCATATGAGCCGGCTGCCGCTGACTGAGTTGCCTCAGTTCTTGCTGAAGCTCAAAAAGTATGAGGAGGAGGGAGACCGGCGGTCTGCGATCACTCGCGACGCTGTGACGTTTGCGCTCCTGACTTGGGTCAGAACCAAGGAGCTTCGGTTCGCTGTGAGATCCGAGTTTGAAGACCTGGACGGCAAAGCGCCGGTTTGGCGGATTCCCGCTGAACGGATGAAGATGGGCCGCGAGCACTTTGTGCCGCTCTCAAAGCAGGCTGCAACGATCGCCCGGCGCATGATTATCGCCAGTACCGGCGAATTCCTGTTTCCCGGGGTGGCGCCGAAGAAGCCGCTGTCCGAGAATACCATGATCTATGCTTTGTATCGCCTCGGATATCATTCGAGGCAGACTGTGCATGGCTTCAGGGGACTTGCGAGCACGTGGGCAAACGAGCAACTGGTTGAATTCGGCAAACCGGCCATGTGGATACGAAGGTATCACGAGGACTGGGTCGAAATGCAACTGGCCCATTCAGAGGACAATGAGGTGCGCGGGGCCTACAATGCTGCCGAGTATTTGGTCCCACGGCGCAGGATGATGCAGGACTGGGCTGACTTTCTCGCCGATCAGGAGAACATGGGTTTGTCGCAAACACGCAAGAAGGCTGCTTGAGCCAGCGTTCGCCATTGGCCGCTATGCGCTGCCAATCCAGTCAACGCGCAGACGATCGAAGCCGGTGACTACCCCTTCCACGATGACCTTGCTTCCGACAAGGTCATCGCCGCTTTCGTCGCGCTCGAGGATCCAAACTTCATCCTCGTTTGTGGTCAGGATCAAGCCGCGTTGGCCGTGGCTCAAAATACCGACCACGCGTTTGCGTGAGCCACTCAAATCAGACCTCTTCATTGTCAGAATCGCCAACGGTTGAGCACATCCCGGACGTATCCAGGAGTTTCGCCGTTGAGCGGGATGCCTCCGGAGCGTTCCACGGCGCCGGGGCCAGCGTTGTAGGCGGCCACCGCGAGGTGAACCACCCCAAACTTGTCGAGCATCTGACGCAGGTAGCGCGCGGCTCCCAGGAGGTTTTCCTTCGGGTCGAACCGGTTCGAGACTCCGAGGTCACGCGCGGTGCCAGGCATCAGTTGCCCAAGGCCAGCCGCTCCAGCTCTACTGACGGCGACAGGATTATACCGCGATTCGGTCCAGATGAGCGCGTCGAGCAGCCCCGAAGGCAGAGAAAACTGTGCCTCAGCGGCATAGACGTGCGGCAAGTACACCGCCCTCCTGAAGCTTGTCGCCTGTTTGCCCGAACCGCGGATCGGCTTGGTCGCATAGAATGGGTTAGGTCCGATAGAAGGAGCCATCGCAACGGCTTGTTCGGATGCCGGGGCTTTCCACACTCCATGCGTCACCAGTTGAAAACCGTCGGGCTCTTCCTCCACGCGAAAACCCGCGGTTTGTAGTTCCTTTTTTTCGGGCGGGGCGGCTATTTGCTCCTGGGCAAACGCAGGTGGCCCGCTGCATACGCATGCTGCCACCATGGCCAAGCCAACGAATTTCAGTCTCATCGTCGATTCCTTCTCTAGCCGAATCGCGTGAGAACATATAAAGAACATAGGTTGTAGGAAAACGCATTGTAATGGGCGCAGAGCGGAGGCTGCGCGGTGGAGGCATGTTGGACTGGAGATAGCCCATGCCCCGTATCCGAGTGCCGGAACGCCTGGAAAAGCGTGCCCGAGAAATTGTCGAAGCCCTTGATGGCACCTGGTCGCGGTCACGCGGCATGTGCTGCTGCCCTGCGCATGAAGATCAGACGCCGTCGCTGAGCGTCACCATCGGCGTCCGCGCGATCCTGTTCCACTGCTTTGCCGGGTGCTCGAATGAGGCGGTCCTGGCGAGCCTCGGCCGGATCGGTGTCAAAGCTGCCGAACTCTTCGACGGCAGAGGGGAGCCGATTGCGGCGCGGACCAGGGACGATGTTGTCAACCAGAACGCCCTCAGGCTGTGGCGGGCAGCCTCGGCCCTGACGGAAGGCCCGGCACAGACCTATCTTGCGGGCCGCCAGATCAGGATATCGTCGCCCGACCTGCGCTACCACGCCCGAACACCGCTTGGCCCCAAGGCATCGGTCCGGTTCTTGCCTGCCATGCTCGCCGCGGTTCGCAACGATGAAGGAATACTGGCACTTCACCGCACATTCCTTGAGCCGAAAACCTTCCGTCTGGCGCGTTTCGATGGCCCCAAGCGCGCGCTGGGTAGCCTTGGATCCGGCGCAGTCCGGTTGGCCATGCCCCGCGGCGGCAGGCTTGGCCTTGCCGAGGGTATCGAAAGCGCCCTTTCGGCCCAGCAGCTCTTCGGGATCCCATGTTGGGCGACCCTTGGCAACGAGCGGTTTGGGCTGGTGACCATTCCTGAAAGTGTGCGCGAACTCCACCTGTTCATCGATCACGATGCCGGTGGCAACCTTGCCGAAGAGCGCGCTCGCGAGGCCTATCATTGTGATGGCCGCCGCATCGTACCGAGGCGCCCCGTGCGGGACGGCGAAGACTGGAACGATGTCCTGACGGCGCGCACCAAGGCTGGCGCCTGAGCAGGTCCAGAGGAGAGAGGGCTTTGGGCCTGTTGAGGCCTGCAAACGGATTGGGTCTCGTCAGGAGGTTCCATGTCCAATTTATCGCCCGCGCTTGCCTTTCCAATCTCTCCCGAGCCTTTGGTCCTTTCGGCAGCAAGATCGCTCGCAGCCCGCCTTGATGCTGGCGAGGTCATCACGCGTCCCATTCTCAACACCGTGCTGACCGAGCAGTTCGGCGGCAGCGATGCCGATGCCCGCTGGTCGGTCCGCGATGCCCATGCCGCGCTCGAACTCGCGCAAGTCCTCTGGTTGCAGGGAAGCTCGAAGCTAAGTCCGTCATCATCGCCCCAAAAAGCCCAGGCCGCGTTTGACCGGCTTGGAGTCCAGTTGCCGAACCAGACTGTGCGAAGCGAAGAGCAAATCGAGTTGCAACAGTTTGCCACACCGCCACACCTCGCCTGGCTTGCCGCACGCGCTTGCGCTTTCGGCGCATCCGAGGTGGCGCTCGAACCATCTGCTGGCACGGGGATGCTGGCGGTGTGGGCCGAGGCCGCTGGTGCTCGCCTTGCCCTGAACGAAATCTCACCGCTGCGCCGTGAATGCCTTGCCAACCTGTTTCCGGAAGCCGCGATTTCCGGCCATGATGGCGAGCTGATCGACGAATTGCTCGATCCCAATCTTGCCCCCAGCGTCGTCCTCATGAACCCGCCCTATTCCCATGGGGTGGAGCGCGGGGCTGATGGGCGAACGGGCGGTCGGCACCTGCGCTCGGCCTGGAAGCGGCTGGCGGCAGGCGGCAGGCTCGTTGCTGTGATGCCCGAGTGGTTCGATCTGCATCGCTTTGTTTCAGACACAACCGGTCCTATCGCTGTGCGCCTCAATGCCCGGATCGAACGCGCTTTCGTGCGCTCGGGCACCTCGATTACGACCAGGCTTATCGTCCTCGACAAGACCCTGCCGAGCAACGATCCCGTTGCCGCGACCACATCCACGCTTTCCGAGCTGTGTGATCTCATCGATACCCTTGCGCTGAGGGAGACTGCCCAATTCCCGGCGGCGATGGCTACGAGGCCGCAGGGAGCTCTGCTGAGCCTTGTAACTGCGGGGAGCAGGCTGCGTCCTGTGCCACCTGCTCGCGCAGGCGTCTCGACGGGCTTTGTCCCGTGCACCTTCGAGGCGTTGGCCGAACCCGCGCCGATCGCCGAGCAGGTCGGGCATTATCTGCCCTATCGGCCAAGCCGCATTTTGATCCCGGATGCCTCCGATCATCCAACGCCCTTGGTCGAGTCCGTAGCCATGGGTTCGATCACCGCGCCAATCCCGACACAAGTGCCCTTGCTGCCTTCTGGCCTTATCGCCAAGGGACTGCTCTCTTCGGCGCAGGCGGAAACACTGATCTATGCGGCCAATGCTCATGCGCGCGATCTTCCGGGCAGGTTCGCGCCGGAAGACAAAGGCTGCATCCTCAAACCCAGCGCCGAAGGTCACGCCTACCGTATGGGATACTTCCTCGGCGACGGCACCGGGGCTGGGAAGGGGCGCCAGGTCGCCAGCGTCATTCTCGACCGCTGGGTGCGCGGTGAGAAGCGCCATATCTGGATATCCAAGAACGAAGCCCTGTTGGAGGATGCACGGCGCGACTGGTTGGCCCTGGGAGGCCTGCCCATCGACATTCAGCCGCTCGGTCAATGGAAGCTCGGCACGCAGGTTTCGATGCGGGAAGGTATACTCTTCGTCACCTATCCGACCCTGCGCTCCGGCAGGAGCGATGCGACGCGTCTCGACCAGATCATCGAATGGGCGGGTGAACATTTCGACGGGCTGATCGTCTTCGATGAAGCGCACGCCATGGCCAATGCCGCTGGGGGTGAGGGTTCGCGTGGCCGTGTCAAAGGTTCGGAACAGGGCATCGCCGGCGTGCGCCTGCAGAACCTGCTGCCCCGCGCCCGAGTGCTCTACGCCTCCGCGACCGGTGCCTCGGACGTCAACAACCTAGCCTATGCAACGCGCCTGGGACTCTGGGGGCCGGAGACTGCCTTTGCCAGCCGCGAAACATTCGTGGCCGATATCCGTGATGGCGGTATCGCTGCAATGGAACTGGTCGCGCGCGATCTCAAATCACTCGGCCTCTACACTGCGCGGGCCTTGTCCTTCGCCGGCGTCGAATACGACATTCTCGAGCATTGCCTCACAGAGGACCAGATCGCAGTCTACGATGCCTACGCCGAGGCCTGGGCGGTTATCCATACCAATCTGCGCGAGGCGCTCGAGGAAACCCGCATCGTCGATCAGGACAGCGGCAACACGCTCAACAGCGGTGCCAAGTCGGCCGCGCTGTCGATTTTCGAGGGAACCAAGCAGCGCTTCTTTGCCCAGCTCCTCCTCTCGATGAAGTTGCCAAGCCTGATACCGGCAATCGACGCGGCGCTAGCGGATGGACATGCCGCGGTCGTCCAACTTGTTTCGACCGCTGAGGCTATGCTCGATCGCCGCCTTGCTGATCTTTCCGATCAGGAACGCGAAGACCTCGAAATCGATCTCAGTCCCCGCGACTACGTGATCGATTATCTCGCCAAGAGCTTCCCCGTGCGGCTTATGGCGGTGTTCACCGATGAGAATGGCAATCCCCGTTCCGAACCCATGGTCGACGAGCAGGGGCAGCCGGTCCTGTGCCGCTCGGCACTTGCCGCGCGCGACCGGATGATCGAGCAGCTGTGCGCGCTCCCGCCGATAGCAACTGCGCTCGATGCGATCATTGAGCGCTTCGGGGTCGATGCGGTCGCCGAAGTGACCGGCCGCAGTCGGCGCCTTATCATTGGACGTGACGGGCGGCAGAAGCTCCAGTCGCGCAGTCCGCGCGCCAACATCGCCGAGACCCAGGCCTTCATGGATGGCAGCAAGCGCATCCTGGTCTTTTCCGATGCCGGTGGCACGGGGCGCAGCTACCATGCTGACCTTTCCGTCCGGAACCAGGCACGGCGCGTCCATTTCCTTCTGGAGCCTGGCTGGAGGGCGGATGCCGCCATCCAGGGGCTTGGTCGCACCAACCGCACAAATCAGGCTTCTGCGCCCTTGTTCCGGCCGGTCACGACCGACGTTCGCGGCGAACGCCGGTTCATCTCGACGATTGCCCGGCGGCTTGACAGCCTTGGTGCGCTGACCCGTGGCCAACGCCAGACTGGCGGTCAAAACCTCTTCGATCCCTCCGACAACCTTGAAAGCACATATGCCAAGGAAGCGCTGAACCGCTGGTTCGGGCTTCTGTTCATGGGCAAACTCGAGGCTGTCGGCCTGTCCAGGTTTCAGGACCTGACCGGGCTAAGGATTGAGGGTGCTGACGGGAGTTTGGTGGATGACCTGCCGTCGATCCAGCGCTGGCTCAATCGCATCCTGGCGCTGCCGATTGCGCTGCAAAACGCGATCTTCGACGAGTTCATCTCTCTGGTTGAAGCGCGGGTCGATGCCGCGCGGCAGGCGGGCACCCTCGATCTTGGCGTTGAGACCATCGCGGTCGAAAGCTTCGAAGTCATCTCCGATACGCTGCTGCGAACCGATGCCACGTCCGGAGCGACCACGCATCTGCTGGAGCTGGAGATTGCCCGGGCTCTGAAGCCGCTGACCTTCAAACGGCTCGGCGAACACTTTGGTCTCGACACTGTGCGGTATCGCCTGATGCATAACGCCCGGTCCGGCCGTGTCGCTCTGCTGGTCCCGGCGCGCAGCCTGCTCTCTGATGAGGGCACACGCATCGCTCGTTTTGAGATGATCCGCCCGCTCAAGCGCACGCATATTCCCGCAGAGCAACTCGCCGAGAGCAGCTGGGAGGTGATCGAACAGCCGGAGTTCGAACGCCTGTGGCAGGCCGAGGTCGATGAGGCGACGTCAAGCTGCAAGCGTGAACGGCTTCACCTGGCTACCGGACTGCTCCTGCCTGTCTGGGACAAGCTGCCTTCGGACTACGTCCGGGTCAGCCGGATCGCTGCAAAGGACGGAAATTCGCTCCTTGGCCGCGAAGTGCCGGTCCATAGTGTGCCCGACCTGTGCCGTACGCTTGGCCTTGAGGAGGCCAGCGTCTTGTCCGCCGAAGATATCGTGCAGGCTGTCATGCGATCGGGTCGCCCGATGGAAGTGCGGGGCAGGGAGGCGCTGACCCTCAAACGAAGCCTCGTCAACGGCGCGCAGCGACTTGAGCTTGCTGGTTGGTCGGCCGCTCGGCTCGACTGGTACAAGGCTCAGGGCTGCTTCACGGAAATCATCCGGTATCAGACGCGCCTGTTTGTGCCCACGGACCAGGCGAACGCGATCTTGGCCCGTCTTACCCGGTAGATCCGCCCCAATAGGTCCGGCGCAATAACGGATCAGGCGGCGATCTTTTCGACCTTGATGTCCTTTTCGTGGCGGCGCGCCTCGGCAAGGTCGTGCGCCGCCTGCATCCGCAGCAGACTGTCTGCCCTGAGGCCGAACGCCTTTTCAAACCGGATCGCCATCTCGGCCGAGATGCCGGCCCGGCCATTGAGCAGGCTGCTCATCGCCTGGCGCGAGACACCGAGCTTCTCGGCTGCGGCCGAAACCGTCAGGCCATGCGGCTCGACGATCTCAGTGCGCAGCCAGACACCGGCATGAACCGCAAAGCTGGGGTGAAGCTTGATAGCCATCAGTGATAGTCCTCCAGATCCAGATCTTCGATGGCGTTCGCCGCGTTGATCCGGAATGTCATTCGCCAGTTGCGCGTCACGGTCAGGGACCAGGTGCCAGCCCTGTCTCCGCTCAGCAGATGCGCGCCGAAATTTGGCGGCACCAGAAGTTCGTCAGCCATCTCGATTACCGACAGCCAGGCGAGCATATTGCGAAGGCGCGCCACCAGATTTCCTGGCAGTCCCTTGGCCTTGCCGGTTTCGGCAAAGCTTCGCAGCGCCTTGTGCGAGATGCTCTCGATTTCCACGTCGCTTGATACGCAAATTTCTGCCAAGCGTCAAGTGTCGCTTGTCAGATTGAATTTCTCTGAAACTTCGCGATTCCGAGCGAATGGCCCCATCGTGCGTGGCCGAATCGGGATTTCGGAGCGTTCGGCTTGTCCAATTACAATTCTGTAATCGCCTCCCTCAAGCGGCATTGCGACCGAAACAGGCAGCGGCCCTGGACCGGTCATTGGCAGGTGATCCCGATACGCAAGAAGAGAGGGGAGTGGGCTTTGCCTTGATGAGCCGATTGGGCGCCGATGGTCGGTCTGCCGGGCTCGCAATCAGGAGTATGTGCCATGATCAGAACGATCCCGTTGAACAAGCTCGTCCAGTCCTCCCGCAATGTTCGCAAGCATTCCGATGCCGCAGCCGATGCCGAACTTGCAGCGAGCATCGCCGCGCTCGGTCTCTTGCAGAACCTCATTGTCCGGCCTGCGGCCAGGGGCAAGTTCGAGGTCGAAGCCGGCGAGCGCCGCCGCCGCGCGATGCTTGCGCTCGCCGACGACAAGGTGCTGCCGCGCGATCATCAGGTGACCTGCCTGGTCCTTGAAGACACTGCGGAAGCTGCGGTCGAGACCAGCCTTGCCGAAAACTTCCACCGCCTCGCGATGAACCCGGCCGACGAAGCCGTTGCCTTTGCCTCGCTGATCGAGGGCGGCGCCTCCATCGAAGACGTCGCTCGCCGCTTCGGGCTCACCGTGCGCTTCGTCGAGGGACGCCTGCGGCTGGCCACGCTTGCTCCGGTTGTGTTCGAGGCACTCGCCGCTGGCGAGATCACGCTCGACCTGGCCAAGGCCTATGGTGCGACCTCGGATCAGGCGATCCAGGCGCAGGTCTTCGAGCAGGTATCGTCGTCCTACTACGCCCCCAACCCGGACAGCATCCGCCGCATGGTGCTCGCGGGCACGGTCCGCGGCAACGATCCCAGGGCCCGGCTGGTCGGGCGCGACGCCTATATCGCGGCCGGTGGCCGTATCGAGCGGGAACTCTTCGACGACGATGACAGCGAGGCCTGGGCCGACATTGCCTTGCTTGAAAATCTCGCTGCGGCGAAAATGGATGAACAGGCCAAGGCGCTCGCTGCCGAGCAGGGGCTCGCCTGGGTCAAGCCGACGCTGGATCCCTATGCCAGCCACGATCTGGTCGATGGTTTGGTTCGTCTGCCAGCCGAACTAGCGCCGCTGACCGAGGCCGAACTCGCACGGCTCGATGAACTCGACGTATCCTATGACGAGTACGCAGCGATCCTCGAAGATGAGGACAGCGCCGAAGAAGCGGTGGCTGCTGCCGAGGCAGCGATCGAGGTGATCGAGCGCGAATGCCAGGATATCCGCAGCCGTCCGCCGGTACTGGCGCCTGAACTGAAGGGTGACGCGGGCATGATCCTCACTTTGTCACGCGACGGGACGCCGGTGCTTCAGCCGGTCTTCTACGGCGAGCGCCAGTTCGACGGACCGGATGACCATGATGGTATCGAGGTCATTGCTGGTGGCGGCGACAACGGTTCGCGCCGCGCGGCCCTGTCCAAACGCCTCGTCGATGAACTGGCGATGCAACGCCGTGACGTCCTCGCCCTCCACGTCGCTTCCGATCCCGGCCTTGCGCTGGACCTGCTGGTCTTCACGCTGGCCGATGGCGATACGCTCGACTGGCGTTCGCGCTCGGCGACCACAATCCGCGGCAGCGTGCCAGCGGGACCAATCGTCGGGTTCGAAGCGAAGGATGCGCCCGCAAGCGCGGCGCTCGCTGACTTCAAGAGTGGCCTCGATGAAAGCTGGCGTGCCGGGGAAGACGTCGCCACGCGTTTCGATCATTTCCGCAGTCTTGGCGACGACGCTCGTGCCGCTTGGCTCGGTTTCGTGGTCGGCCGGACATTCGAGGCAAGTCTCAACATGGCGGGTGACCGGCACATCGCTCTGCAGGATCGCCTGGGGTGCCAGATCGGCATCGACATGGCCCAATGGTGGCGCCCGACAGCGGCCAACTACTTCGACCGCGTCTCGAAGCAGGTCATTCTCGATGCGCTTGCTGACGTCGGGGGACCGGAACTCTCTGCAAGGTTCGCATCGGTCAAGAAAACTGATCTGGCGATGAGCGCCGAGCGAGTGTTCGCCGGGACCTACATTACCGAAGCCGAGGTGCGGGACCGTGCGATAGCCTGGGTTCCGGAGGTGATGCGCTTCGCCGATCCTGCGCAGCCCTCGTCGACAGTAGAAGACGAACTCGAGGGCGAAGCCGTGACGCAAATTAGCAGTGCCAACGACGATTCCCCGGCCCCCCGCGAGATGGCTGCCTGACCTCCTCCTGACAGGTCAGTCGTCTCGACCCCTGAAGCGGTCCCTCCCATCTCGGGAGGGGCCGCTTCTTTCTTGAATTGGGCGCCTTGCCGCCAGCCGGCTCGCTAAAGACCCGAAAGACGGATGTATTGTCGGCCCGGCCATCATTGCGGCAAGCGCGGACGGCGAGGAGTGCGCCGCTCAGCAGGGATATCGTCTGGCGTGAGGTCCGCTGGAGGTGGCGCATCGCAGCCAAGCTCGGCGTCCAAGCTGGTGAACGGCATGGTCGCTTCGGGGAATAGAATGAGTCGACTGCGCAACTCGGCGTGCAAAAGCGTGACCCGCGCGTCACAGTAGTTCGCGCGTCGCGGCGTCTTCTGGTCGAACACGAACGCCGATACCCGACCGTCGGCGAGCGCGACGACCTTCCAGTATCCCGAAGGTGTCCTCTGATACTGGCCCCCTGCAGGTAGCGGTCGCATCATCCGCTCGAATAACGGGCCGGTGTAGACGTAGACTGGCACTCGCAACCGCGTTGCCAGTTCGCGCTCTCGATCCTCCAGTCTGACCCACGGCCCTTGGTTAAGGGCCGAGCTCTGCGGAGTGATGTTCGACAGGATATTGGTGTCTGCGGCGTGGGGTGTGCCCGAGAACGAAGACAACGGCGCCTGGTGGCCTCGGTCGATGTGGAGGAGGCCGCTTGCTCCGTCGTATGCATCGGGGGAGAGCGTCTCGTCAGCTGACAGCCATGGATCACGCTCCCATTCTCGGCTTCCGGACTCGCCGATACTCTCATGCGTTACACGGTACGCAACCCAATCGGCCAGCTTGGTCAGGTCGTTCGATGAGAGCGTGTAGATCTCGCGCACGACGACGTCGTTGGTCGCTGGCGCGCCGATCGGGCAGCCGTGCAGGCAGTGGAAGGTGTGAAGCTCGGATTCTCGCGCCTGACCCATGCCTGGCGAGGCCATGGCCGCGGAGACCATCGCCATCGCGAGCGCGATCCTACACAGGCTGTGCGACGTATTTTTCGTCATTCCGACCTCCTGCTATTCACGGCCGGTACTCGTCGCGGAAGAGCTCGTGGATTCGCAGTGCTTCGGGTCGGTACGGTCCTTCGCCGCCCTGGCGCGGCACGCTATCGAGAAAGAACCGCTGCTCGACTGATGGATGCAGGGTTGCGCTTTCGATTGGAGCACGCAGCGCCGTATTCCAAGTCCACTTGCGTGTGAGCCAACGCAGGAATGGGGGCGTCCGGGATCTGATGGTGTCGGACATGCCAGCGATTTCGTCGTGTTGCAAACCGGCCGGGGATGGAAACAGCTTCAGCCGCCCGTCGTCTACCTTTATCGGATGCGGTACGGAGCGTGCCTCGTCCAACATCCACGCAAGCGCGATGTCCGAAAGCCGGGATTCGGATTCGGGGTAGCTTCCACCGATGTCGGAATGGTTTCCCGCGAACCACATCTGCACGAACGGCTTCACCTCGCCCTCAACCTCGGCAGGCCGTGCGACGTCCTTTCCCCAGCCCCATGGTAGCCGGGGGAAGTCGGCGCGGTTCTCGTCGATGGCAATAGCGTGCCGTGCATAGATAACCGACTTGCTGAGCAGCCGGTCGAAGTTGCGTCCGCTCCATTGCGCGATGTGGAGGCTGGGTAGGCGCTTGCCCGGCAACGGTGGCCACATGACCTTGAGCGCGGTGCGTAAATAGCCCCAAAGCGCCCAAGCGCAGATCACGCCTGTCGCGACGAGTGCGGACGCGCCCCAGCGCCAGCCAGAGATCCAATGGACGACACCAGCCGTTGCCAAACCCGCGGTGACGATGAGTAGCAAGACGAACGCGCCGAGCGCCAGCCGGAGCGGTCCCTTTGCGCCGAGAGACGCTACGGTGTCGAACACGCCGACGAAGTAGGGTGCGGCATTCGCCTCGCCGGCCGCGTCCGAGCCGAATTCTTCGCGGAAGCGTCGCGCGAGTTCATCGCGCTCGGCCTCGAATTTGCCCCGGTCGTGCCCAGCCCCATGCTCATACACGCGGATGACGGCTTGCTCGGCGATCTCTCGGACACGTAGGCGGAACTTCGGGAGTTCTCCTTCGGGCACCTTCGTCGGGACGCCGCACAGCATGAGCACATTGGCGATGCAGCGGGCGGTGTAGGCGCCGCGGCTGAAGCCGAAAAGCCAGATGCGGTCGCCCGGTCGGTAATGGTTGATGATGAACTCGTAACAATCGGTGATGTTGGTGGTGATGCCGCGCCCCGTCACCGAGGACAGCAGCTTGGTCAGGTTGCGCCGGATCGATGTCAGCCCAACCTCGCTGGTATCAGTGCCGAGGCCCGGGTCGTAGAAGGCCACCTGCTCACGAGGGTTGATTGAGTTGTCGGGTCCGGGGCGAGTGGCACGGAACATCTTGTAGATATTGCTCATGCGTTGTTCAGGGCGCACGCCGCCATCTTGGCCAGTCCCATCCGAATAAATCACGATGTTCTTTGGCACGGACGTCCCTCTCTGTTTGGCCAGCATCGGCTGACCGGTATCCATGTAACGCGATCTCGGCTCGGATGCACGTTGCTAGAACTGCCCTCCTTCCGTCAAATGTTGTCTGTCCAATTGGCACTGTCGTAACATGAACAAGGGGCAGTTTTCTGAAATTAAAGTAGATCTGCCGAACGACGTCAGTGCGGGCGCTAAACCGCCATGATATACTACCGGGATGGCGTAAGCAGAGCAAACAGCCTCATCATTACTTCTCGGAGAACTCGCCTGCTTTGAAATGTAGCGGAGAGAAGAGGCTGCGCCCTGATCGTGGACTGATGGAGCATCGACGCCCGTCAGCCAGATCAGGAGAACCCACATGACCAGACAGAGATTGCGCGGTGATGCCCAATCGCCCGCAACCCGCATTACGCAGGAAATCGTTGCACGCCTCGAGGCAGGCACGAAGCCTTGGATCAAGCCATGGCGCGGCGTCCCTGTTTCGCGCCCCTTGCGTGCTTGCGGAACGCCCTATCGCGGCATGAACGTGTTCTGGCTGTGGATGGTCGCCGACATGTGCGGCTATGCGTCTTCTTACTGGATGACCTACAACCAGGCCCAGAAGCTCGGTGCGCAGGTCCGCAAGGGCGAGAAGTCGACCATCGCCATCTTCTACAAGAGCTATACCAAGGAGGTCGAAGCCCCCGATACGGGAGAAACCAGCGAGGAAGCCCGCCGCGTCCTGAAGGCCTATCCGGTCTTCAACGCTGACCAGGTCGAGAATCTTCCGGAGCGCTTCCACCCTGCCGCAACGCTTGACCTGGTAGAGCCCGAAGGCCGCGAGCTGGAACTCGACGCTTTCTTTGGAGCGCTCCCGGCAGTGCTCCGTCATCAGGGGGATGAGGCTTACTACGAGCCGACTGCCGACCGCATCACCATGCCGCCTGCGCACCTGTTTTCCGGCTTCGATCATTACTATGCGACTCTTGCGCACGAGCTCTCGCACTGGACCGGCCATGCCAGCCGTTTGGACCGCGATCTCAAGAACCGTTTCGGCACCGCTGCCTATGCGGCCGAGGAACTGATCGCCGAGCTTTCAAGCGCGATGCTGGGTGCTGAACTTGGTCTTCCGGTTGCACATCTCGACAGCCACGCCAGCTATATTGGCCATTGGCTCAAGCTGCTGAAGGAAGACGACCGCGCCATCCTTACGGCTGCCGCCAAGGCCGAGGAGGCCTCCAGCTTGCTGCTCAAGCTAGGCGGCCGTGGCATCGCCGTCATCGACGAGGCCAGCGTCGCCGCGCTGGCTGCTTGAGGGAGGGCGCTATGGGCCGCTCGGTCAGCTACCCTTCGGGCAGCATAGTCGCATTCACCGTGCTTGAGGTCGAGGATTCCGATGACTGGGAATTCGAGTATGAGTGGTTGCGGGACGATCTCAGGGAACGCGCTGCCGGTGCCTTTCCGTCGCTGGTGGCGCACGATGGATGGCGCGGACGAGAGGATCGCATCCTCATGCGCAACGCCTATGCCGATTTCGGTGTCTCGATCTACGGAAGCCTTGTTGCCGTCTGGATCGCCGAACGGGACGATGGATCCTATTGGGATGCCGAATGGCGCACCGTCCGTTCGCCTCGGGCGCAGCGCTGGCTCCAGCAGATTGCACCCCGCTTCGATGCGCTATTCGGCGCCTATGACTGCCTCGGGCACATGTCGAATGGTGAAGGCGTCTACCGCAAACGGGCTGCCTGATCTGCCCAGAGACGGTCAGCACGACATGGTCAGCAGTCGTTCCTGACGCGAGTGATCCGAATGGTGCCGCTCATGGCCTGCTCCATGCGAGAGAGGCCCTGGGCCAGCCGGCGGTCCCCGCAACCCGGCTTTGGCAGGCCCGTGTTGGCTTGGCTTTGGGCCAAGCCTGCCCGCGCCGGCCTGCCAAAGCGGGTTCCCCTGCGGTGCGGGGCTCCACCTGAATGCTGGCCCTGACGGGCTCTCGCTGGCGCAGCCATGGATGGCGGCGTCGGCGTCACACCAGTCAGGAGGACATCCCATGCACACGTCATTTTTCGACCAACTCGCAGGTCTCGATCTTGCCGGTTTTTCGATCGGTCCAGCCCCCGTCACCAGCACAGATTTTCCAGTCCGCGAAGCCGTCGTTCAGACGCTCGAAGGCGTCTGGTCCGATCTGTTCGCGCTGTTCTCTGGCACCGCGCTCGAAGTCGATGCCGAGGATCTCGGTTGGGCCTTCGTCAATCTGTTCCACCGTTCCGCGCAGCGCAAGTCGACGTCCCTTGATCGTGCCACCGACGAGGTCCGTGCACTCGTCGCCACCGCAGACGGATCGGAAATCCACACGCATGAACTCGAAACCCAGGTCGAACGCGCCCAGTGCGCCGAGAGCGCCATGCTGGCACTTGAAGAGATGCGCGAGGTCGCCGCGGCCCTCTACCTCAACGAATTCGGTTCGTCCTGGAAGCCCGTTTCCAGCTCGCGGTTCAACCATGGCGCCATGCTCACTTCCGCGCTGGTCGAAGGGCGTGATTTCATGCGCGCCCGGGCCGAGGCCAAGCGCCGTGCGGCCATGCCCGAGGGCATGCCGGTCGTCTTCGCTGGTGGCCGTATCCGCCACGCGACCGAGGACGAGGCACTGACCTTTGCCAACAACGTCTGGGCAACCCTCGACAAGGTTCGCGAGCGCGTCGCGGACATGGTGCTGGTCCATGGCGGCGACACCAAGGGCGTCGATCGCCTGGCATCGTCGTGGGCTGAGCGCCGACAGGTCCCTCAGGTCACGTTCTCGCTCGATATGCGGCTAGGTGCCCGTGCGGGCTTCAAGCGCAACGAGCGCATGCTTTCGCTCGACCCGCGTTACGTCATCGCATTCCCGGGCAATGGTGTCCTTGAACGACTGGTAATCGAGGCCAAGACGCGCCGGATCACTGTCGTCGACCGCCGCGGGCCGCTGGGCACCAGCCCCAAGGCTGTTCCCCCAAGCAGCGAATGAGGGCGCAAGCCCATCCGCGCCAGCGCCTCATCGGCGCTGGCGTTGCTGCTGAAGAGTGGAGGCAAGCGCCTGTGTCAGCGGGTCATGCGGATTGATCGCATGGCTGCTCAGCACAGGAGGATTATCCATGACCGACTTCAAAGTAGCCTTGGCTGAATTTTCAGCGCGCCAGGCCGAGCGCGAAGCAAAGGCTCAAATCGAGTTACAGCACCTCAAGCTGGCGGTCATCCCAGCCTTACGACAGGCTGGGATCGCGAAAGTCGAGATCCGGTTCGACGGGTCCGGAGACAGCGGCGCGGTCGAGGAGATCATCTGCCTTGATGCTACCGATAGCGCGCTGGCTTGTCCCGAAACGATGCTCGATCCGATCCCGAATGACCGACCGGATGAAGCGGGACGCGCCGATCCCGTGCTGCTGCCAGCCGCACTGGAATCGCTTGCCTATCTTGCCCTCGAACGCCACCACCCAGGGTGGGAAAACAACGATGGTGCGGGCGGACATCTCGAAATCGATGTTGGGGAAGCGAGCTTCGTGCTCGAATGCAACGTGCGCTTCACCGACTACAACCAGCACTGCACTGAGTTGTGAGGGAGGGCGTCATGGCACATTGCTACTATCACGCCCTGTCCTCGGTCCGGAAATGGGGCGGCACGCCCGACGACTATCTGCCGCTGCACCAGTGGTTCGACCAGTCCAAGGCCATCCTCGCGGACCCCCGGCACCGCGCGCTGCGGCACCATGCCGAGGGCATCTTCATGCTCGAAGTCCTGTTCGGGGCGACGATCGTCAATGCTGACGGCCGGACTGTTCCAGTCCGCCTCATCGGTGAGCAGCACGTTCGTGAGGATCTTGGCTCTATCCCCTCCTTTGCCGATTGGGCGCGCCTCATTGCACCGCAGGCCTGGATGCTGAGGGGTCACCATTTGGACGATCCCCTGGCAGAGCTGGCGGACCAGTCTGACCTCGGTCGTGAGTCGCCGGTCGCCAGGTCTCACCCTGCTGCAGGAAGGTCGGTCAGGGTCGAAATCTGACCGTCGGTTTGCCGGGGCGGTAAGGGACAGCGAAGCAGGGCCGAAGCCACAGACTTGAGCATGGTGTCTGCCCATTCATCCAGGCGCCATACCGGCTTCGCGAACCTTCCTTGAATCAACCCCCTGTCGTTCGCAACCCGGATCAGGTCCGGCCGTGTTGCCGGGCTTTGCCCGGCTGCCCGCACCACCCGAACCGGATCCGGGTTCCCCTTCGGTGCGATCGCCCGGTGGCCGCTTCTTCTGTCAGTTCGCAGCCGGGATGGACCCGGAATGCTCGATCAGGAGAAAACCCATGACCAATCTCGTTATCCTCGTCGGCCGTATCGCCCGCGATCCCGAAACCCGCACCACCACTGGCGGAACCACCATCACCTCGATCTCGGTCGTGACCGACCGGCCTGCCCGCAAGGATGGCAAGACCTACAAGGACGAGAACGGCTACACCGCCAAGGATAGCGAATTCCACCGCGTCACCTGCTTCAACGGTCTCGGCCAGAACGTCGCCAAGTATTGCAGCAAGGGCCAGATGGTGACCGTCGAGGGGCGCATTCACTACACCCAGTGGGAGGACAAGGACGGAGCCAAGCGCTACGGCTGCGAGATCATCGCCGACAAGGTCGACTTCCTCTCGAAGCCTCGCTCGGGCAACAACGAAGATGCGCCGCCTATCGACGAAGACTGAACCCGGCGCTCCCCCGCAAGATGGCCCCGATGGCGCGAGCCACCGGGGCCATTTTTGTGTTGGCTGGCGAAAGCGGCGGCACGAGGCATCGAGCCCCGTGCCGCCGCCTGGTTGTCATTTGCCTGCTGTCACTCGTTCAAGCGCGGCATCGATCCCGATCGCCATCGTCGCCCGCACGAGCTGGCGCAGCTTGCCCGTATCGAGCGTTTCCGCGCTGCATTCAATCAGCAGCTTGCCGAGTTCGCCTGCGGCATCCTCGCGCAGCTTGATTTCACGCTGGGCAAGTTCCTCGCGCTGCTCGCGCAGTCGTTTGAGTGCATCGAGCGCACTCGGTTTGGACCTGGCCATAAGGGTTCCTTTTCGTGGCCGTTGGTCCCCTCCGAGGTGACATTTGCCAGCCCGAAGCCCTGTAGGAAAACGGTTTGTGGGGCAGGCCCTGGTGGCACCCGCAAGCGTTGGGAGAGGTCTCTCTCGCAGAAGTCCAATGGTGATGCGGGCTTTGGGGCCGCGTCAAGGACGACGGGGCCCCACCATTTTTACCGGGCAAGCCCGGAAAAAATCGTTGCCCCCATCGCCGCTTCGCGGCCGCGTGTGCCACGCGGTCCCTGACCCGGCCCGTCGCCCACATCCTCACACTTCCTGATGCGAAGCATCAACCATCAGGAGGTTTGACATGAACGCTAACGCTGCCCTTTCGTATTCCGGTTTCCGCGCCGACCAGTCGGCCTATGTTGCCGCACTGGATCAGGCCCATGCCCGGGCCTTTCACAGCTACTTCACGCAGTACATCCTGACCGATGACGAGGCAGGTTATGTCGCTATCGACGAGGGAGATTATGGGGCATTGCCGCCGGGCATGATGGACCGGGTGATCGACACGGTTCCGGGCAAACTCAACGATGAATTCTGACGCTACCGGGAGGAGGAAGTCCAAGCATGGGCTTCCTCCTTTCTTTTTGCTCGGCTCCCTTGGCTAACCCGTAGCCAGCGTTCGAGTGAACATCTGACGGCAGCATCAGATGTCCGCGCCGGCGGCGTCGAACGCTTCGAGGCGCTCGGGCATGTCGAGCAGTTTCATGGCCGCCGCCGAAATGGCTTCGGCTTTCGTTGGGTAGGACTCTGCCGAACTAATCCCGACACCGCTCGCGTAGGTGATGGTTGCCTGGAAGCCATTGCCCTTGGGCGTTGCGGACAGTGTTACGCTGGACATTCGCTGCACCCCCATTCGGGCTAAAATGCTGGTCTGTCATACCATCGGATGTGAGTGCGGACCAGCGCGGCAACCGCTGTGAATTCGCGGCCAAATGCGGCCGGGCCATCCCGCCGGAATGGCACAACTTGTCTTCCATCCATAATCTGGAACCGCACCTGGATCAGCTATCGGGAAGGGGGAAATTCAAGCACACCGTACGCGACATGTCGCCGGTCATTTAGTCCCTGATACCAACGAATTATGCTGAGAAAATGGGTTCGGTCACTTCTCAATCACATTGATATATTGTCATTTATGCAATTTGAAGTGATTGGCGGGAAGGCGGAAAGGGGCGGAATTGCTGAGTCCGTTCGTTCTTGACATGTTCTTCATTGTGATTTAACCGGGAAAGCGCTTTCGCAGTGCGGCCATGCTCCTCGTTTGAAGGAGTCGGTCAATGTCACGACCAATATCTCTGCAAGTCTATGTTACTTCCGAACTCGCCGGGCGGGTTCGGATTGCTGCTGCGGCCGATGGTCTGGCGGTCAGCGAATGGCTGCGCTCGGTCATCTTTCGGGCCTGCGACGACGAAATCTCCGTAGCGAGCGATCGCGGTCTCCTGCGCCGGCTCTATCGTCAGTCGTTGTTCTCCATGGTGGGGGTCGATGCCCTCCTGGCCGGGCACAAGGATCACGCCTTGCGCGAACGGGTCCACCAGGCCTTTGCCGCCAAGTGCAAGCAGGCCGGCCTCACCGCCAGCACTGACGAGGGAGGCTCCCATGAAGCGTAACCTCGTCAACTTCACGCGCGGCAGCCAGCTGCTCGGCCACTTCGGTTTCATGTTCGCCGCCGGACTCAAGGGGCCGCTGCTCATTGCTCTTGCCGTCATTTCCTCGATGGCATGGTGGATGCTTTCGAGCGGGCTAACCGACCACGAAACCTACCTCGTGTGGATGCGGCTCTATGCCTCTGCCTACGGCTTCATGGAGTTCGATTCCGCCAAACAGGTGGCGCTCGAAACAGGCTTTGGCGGGACCGTCCAGTTCCCCATCGCGATGGTCGAAAATTTCCCACCAGTGGTCCGCGCATGGGGCCACATGGTGGACATTCTCCAAGGCGTCTTGTGGCGCTCGGCGCTTGCCCTCCTGCCGGCATTCGCCCTGTTCTACTGGTTCGCCGCCCGCTTTGGTCGCAAGTCCAAGGAGCGCAAGCACGAACGCGGCGCCATGCTGGTGACCTTGGCCGAACTGGTCGAGGAAATCCGTGTCTACAACCTTGCCGAACGGGCGAAGGAACTGACCGCCGCGATGGGCTGGCGCTGGCGGCTCTGCACGCCGGGCGAACTCGCCAAGGTCTTTCCCTACCGCCCGTCGAAGCTCGCTAAGGTCAGCTATCCCTGGCGGCTCGAGCAGAGCCATGCGATGCTCATCGGCACAACCGGCATGGGCAAGACGGTCGCCCTGTCGGATATGATCGAGGAAGCGCGCAGCCGCGGCCAGCGCGCGGTGATCTTCGACCTGACCGGCACTTTCATCGAGCATTTCTACGACAGCAGCCGGGACGTCATCCTCAACCCGCTCGATGCGCGCTGTCCGCGATGGAGCGTGTTCGATGAGTGCCGTGACGAGGCCGAGTTTACCGCGGCTGCCGAAGCGCTCGTGCCGCACGATGGTGGCGGATCGGAGCAGTTCTGGGTGCTCGCCGCGCGCCTGTTGTTCGTCGAAATGTGCCTGAAGCTGCGCGCGCGCGGACAGGGGACGAACGAGGCGCTGGCGTCAGAACTGATGACGGCGGACCTGGCATCGGTGCACCGGCTGATGCGCGGTACGATCGCCGACCCGCTCACTGCCCCCGAGGCTGCACGCATGGCGGAATCGATCCGCGCCGTGTTCAATGCCAACGCCAAGGCGCTGAAGCTTTTGCCGCAAAGCGGGCGCCGCTTCTCGCTGCGGCAATGGGTCGAGCAGGACGATGGTTCGGGCTCGATGGTGTTCATCTCGGCCCGATATGTCGACATGAGCGTGTGTTCGCAGCTGCTCACGGTCTGGCTCGATCTGGCAATGAACACGCTAATGACGCTCGATCGGACAAGGGACTTGCGCATCTGGTTCTTCGTCGACGAACTCGGAGCATTGCACCGCCTGCCGGCACTCGAGAAGGGCCTTCAGACCGCGCGCAATTTTGGCGGCGCCATCGTCACTGGCATCCATGCCTATGCCAAGCTTAAGGAGGTCTACGGCGAGAATATGGCGATGACGCTGTCATCGCTTGCCCGGACCAAGCTGATCCTCGGCACCGCTGACCGCGAGACCGCCACATGGTGTTCCGATTTCATCGGCCACACCCAGGTACGCGACATGGAGGAGGGTTACACCTACGGCTACAACAACGCGCGCGATGCGGTCAGCCTGACTTCGCGCAAGCACATCGAGCCGCTGCTGCTGCCCGACCAGTTGATGAACCTCGCGCGGCTTTCGGGCTACATAAAGTTTCCCGACGGGTTCCCGGCGGCACAGGTAAAGCTGACGCCGGTGACGCGTGGGAGACGGGCCGAGCCGTTCATCCGCAGGGCCGGCGAAGATGGCGGACCGGAAGGTGGCGGGACACCCGTGATCCCGCCGAGGCCATGGCTGCCTGAGGACGGAAATTCCGCCTCCGAGCACCCATCGTCGAACGACGACGGGGCGGGCAAGCGGGTCATCCCTAAGCAGGGCGAACTGGCGCTCGAACGCTCTGCCAGGGCAAAGCCCGGCCAGGACGAGGTAGCGGCATTGCCAGAACAGGCGACCGCACCGGGCAGCGTGGCCGATCGCGACGTGCGGACCGGAACCGGTGTGCCTGATGCCCCCGAAGGGCCACCGCAGGCGGAGCAGCCGGACACGGCACAAGTTCGGGAAAATGCCCCTGCCATGCCCAAGGACAGCGTTCTCAAGGCCGGGGCAGCCGATGGTCAGGAGCCGGCCAAGGGCGATGGCATGCGCAGCGACGCGCCTCGCCCTGTGGGGATGCGGTCCGGGCTGGCTCCCGAGGAGCGACAGCGAGCACCCAATGCGGCGGCGGAAGCGCGCAAGCTGATGCTGGAAGATGGCCTCACCGAGCCTGATCCATCTGGCAAAGATCATCGCGGCTTCGGCGATGTCGACATGGATATCTGACCACTGACGGCGGCGCCGCACGAGGAGCCCACATCATGCTTTCCGTAGCCAATGTGCGCACCGCTAGCGGTGCCGCCAATTATTTTGCCTCGGACAACTACTATACCCGGGCCGATGCCGACCGGTCCGGCGAATGGTTCGGCAAGGGCGCGGAGCGTCAGGGCCTCGAGGGCCGAGTCGATGCGCGCCTATTCGAAGCTGTGCTCAAAGGAATGCTGCCCGATGGCAGCCGGGTTGGCAGCGACGGGCGCGAGCATCGTGCGGGGACAGATCTCACGTTTTCCATGCCCAAGAGCTGGTCGCTCCTCGCGCTTGTCGGCGGCGACAAGCGGATCATCGATGCCTACGCCGCAGCCGTGAAGGAGACGCTCGCTTGGGCGGAAAAGAACCTTGCTGAAACCCGCATCGAGGTGCGCGGACGTGAGAAGATCGCCCAGACCGGCAACCTGCTCGTGGCGCTATTCCAGCACGATACCAACCGCAACCAGGAGCCCAATGCCCACATCCATGCCGTCGTCGCCAACGTGACCCAGGGGCCTGATGGCAAGTGGCGAGCGCTTCGCAATGACAAGCTCTGGGAGCACAATACGCTCCTCAATGCGATGACGATGGCGCGCTTCCGGCTCTCGGTTGAAAAGCTCGGCTACGAAATCGGCGAGACCGGCAAGCATGGCAATTTTGAAGCGGCGGGGGTGCCCCGGCACGTCCGCGATGCCTTCAGTTCCCGCCGCGCCGAAATCGTTGCAGCGCTTGAAGGGATGAACGGCAAGGGGCTGGCCGCGCGCAATGCCGCCAACCTCATGACGCGCGCGGCAAAGCAGACGATCGAGGATCGCGGCGCGCTTGGCCAGCAATGGCGCGACCAGGCGGCACGGATCGGTTTCGACCCCGCCGAGGTTATCGCTAGGGCCAATGGCAGGGCTGCCATGGACATCGGCGGGGTGCCAACGCTCGGTGGGTTTGTCCGCGACGTGGTCGAGCACGGTCGCGGCATCGCTCAGGCCCTAGCTGAGCGATTGGGGCTGCGCGCTGGTGATCCTCTCGTCCCGCGTGATCTTGCGAGAAAATCGCCGCAGGAGATTGCCGCTGTCCATGCGGTTGCTTCGGCGGTGCGCCACCTTTCCGAACGCGAAGCAGCCTTTGCCCGCACCGACATCTACAAGGTTGCCCTGGGGTTCGGATTGCCGGTGGCCATGCCGGAGATCGAGCGCAGGGTGGAGCAACTGCTGCGACAGGGCGAACTCGCGCGCGGCAAAGGGGCGGACCGGGGACTTGTCACAACGGTGGGGGCCATTGCGACCGAGCAGCGGATTGTCGCGGCCGTTGAAGCAGGGCGCGGGATGGCACCGCCCATCGTCGATCCAGCCGAGGCAGGCGCACGCCTACAGGCGCTTTCCCAGCTCAAATATGGGATCACCCTCAACCAGGGGCAGGAGGCCGCAGGAAGGCTTCTCCTTGGCTCCAGCAACCGCATTGTGGCCATCCAGGGGGTGGCGGGGGCAGGCAAGAGCACCGTGCTCCAACCCGTCGCCGACATTTTGCGGGAGGAAGGCAAATCCGTACTCGGGCTCGCCGTCCAGAACACGCTCGTGCAGATGCTGGAACGAGACACCGGGATCCCATCAATGACCGTGGCGCGGTTCCTGAAGCGCCATGCCACGCTGCTCGAAGGCGGAGACAAAGCGGCCCTTGCGTCGGCGCGCAGCGAACTGCGCGGCACCGTAGTCCTCCTCGACGAAGCCTCGATGGTCGGCAATACCGACAAGGAAAAGCTGGTCCGGCTGGCGAACCTTCTCGAGCTTTCGCGCTTCGCCAGTATCGGCGACAGGAAGCAATTGGGTGCGGTCGATGCCGGCAAACCCTTTGAGGTCATGCAGGAGGCTGGCGTCGAGACAGCGACCATGAACATCAACTTGCGCGGTCGTGACCGGGCACTGCGGGCTGCCCAGCATGCCGCACAAGGCGGGCAGATCGAAGAAGCCTTGCGCCACCTGGGATCCAATGTCGTCGAGGTCGGGGAAGGGGCGGCTATCGAGGCCGCCGCAGCATGGCTGGCGCTTGCACCCGCCGAGCGTGAGCGGACCGCCATCTATGCGTCGGGCCGCACACTGCGCAGCGAGGTGAACCAGGCTGTTCAGACAGGTCTGAAGGCCAATGGCGAACTGGGGCAGCCCGCGCTCAAGCTCGACGTGCTTGCACGCGTCAACACGACGCGCGAGGAGCTGCGGTATGCGGGCACCTATGTTCGCGGCATGGTTGTTGAAGTCGACCGCGACAAGCGCGCCCAGGGCCTCACGCGCGGAACCTATCGGGTGGTTGAAACCGACACCAAACGTGAGCGCGTCACCCTAGAAAACGGGCGCGGCAAGCACTTCGAATTCAGACCAGGGAAGATCCGGCCGCAAGGCGAGCATGACCCCTTGCGGCTCTACGAGCTGAAGCCTCTTGAACTCCATGCCGGCGACCGCATCCGCTGGACGGACACGGACCACAAGCGTGGCCTGATCAATGCCGATCAAGCCCGGATTACCGGGATCGAGAGCAAGTCCGTTAAACTGACTACATCGATGGGCATCGCGCATGAGCTGGCAAGGGAGGATCCGATGTTGCGGAGGCTCGACCTCGCCTACGCACTCAATGCTCACATGGCGCAGGGATTGACTTCGGACCGGGGGATCGCGGTCATGGACAGCCGGGAGCGCAATCTGTCGAACCAGCAGACGTTCCTGGTGACAATCACCCGTTTGCGTGACGGACTCACGCTCTTCGTGGACAATGCGTCGCGGCTCGAAACCGCGGTCGGACGCAACACCGGCATGAAGCGCTCGGCGCTCGAAACCGTCGATCTGCTCCGCAATGCCGCAGCCCATGGGCTGGCTAAGGGGGATCAGACGGACAAGGTGCAGCCTCCCGGACGCGAGCCCCCCGAGCGCGACCGTTCGATCGTCAAACCCTTCGAAATCGGGATCTGACAGCATTTCAAGATGGCTGGTCGCCTGAGTTCAATGGCATGCTGATTGACTTTAAGTTCCTAATTTGTTCTCAATGCGGCCATGCCCCGAATCGCTGACGATATTCTGCTCACCCATCTGGAAGTGGCGCTTGCGGTAGCCCCCGAGCCAGTTCTCTGCGGCCTCAACGCCGACGACCCGCGCCAGCAGCGGAACGCCCGGGTCGATCTCGCGCGGCATCTGGTTGAGCACATGCGCGGGTTCGTAATCGAAGGCGAAGGCGGTATGCGCGGCGAAGGGCAGGCCTGTCTCTTCCCGGGCGATTTTTCGCCGATCGGTTGAGCAGTGCGTCAGGACGCTGTCGACCACTTGAAGACGTATCGGTCAGTGCCGGGACGTCGGCGCATCCTTGAGGTCTGCCAGGTCGGCAATTCGCTTGGCGATCTCCTGCCAGGCACGGACACCTTCCTGATCACCGGCGAGGGCAAGAGTGCCAATCTGCTCGGCCACATGGAGCGGGGCATCAAGCCCATGGGCCGTGAGAACCTGGTTGGCGCAGGCCCAGAGCTCCCAGTCGCTCAGCGGCAACGGTGGTTCTTCCAGTAGCGGTCCCACCGCAGCACCGTTCCGGTGCGCACCATCGCGCAGGACAGATCGGCGCCCGAGGCAAGGGTGCACCAGGCCGCTGTCCGCGAGCCGCCGGCCGAACCTTCAGAGCGGCAGTGCATGGCCGGCGCCGAAACGATCACATGCCCTGTCGGGATTGTCCCGCGTGGACCGCCGAACAGCGAAACGAGGCGGTCGCGCGCCTCGAGTGCGGTTGCAGGCGAGCAGGGCTGGTTGGTCCGGCAGGTGCCGTCCATCTCGCGCGCAGCAATGCCCGAAATCCGGATATGCGGGCCCTCCGCGCACCAGATCGGTCCATCGCCGTCCCAGACATGGGTCGGAGTACAGGTGAAGCTTTGTCCTGCCGCGACGACGGCGGCTGCAAGTGTCAGGAACATTTTGAAACTCTACTGAAGTTTGCGGCCGAACCAGAGCACCCGGCCGACGATGTTGATGGCGCGGCGTTCGAGCCCGCGCCAGCTTGGATAAGCAGCGTTGTCGCTCACCACCGAAATCCGCCGACCTTGCGGCTCGATTGCGATCCGCTTGACGCTAAGCGCGTCATCCATGCGCAGGACATAGATCCCGTCGCGCAGCCGTGCTTGGCCATCACCTAGATCGACCATCACTTCGTCCCCATCGTTGAGCGTCGGCTCCATGGAGTCCCCGATAACGTGGATGATCGACAAGCTTGAGGCCTTGCTAGGGGTGAGCTTGCGGAGCCAACCTTCGTCGAAACCGAATTGTCCGCTTTTGCGTTCCATTTCGGCGAGCGCGCCGTGACCGGCAGATGCTTCGACATCCAGAACCGGTATCTGCACCAGTTCGACCACGGGGGAGCTGCGATGGGGCGGTGCGCCCAAAATGCGCTCATCCACGCCGAAGAATCGCGCGAGAATGTTGCGATCGCTCTCGTCGAGATACCGCGGGCTACCCTTGCGAATGTACTGCTGGATATAGGACACATTGCGGCCGAGCAGCCGCGAAATCCCTGAGTACGTGCAGCCTTTTCTTGCCAGGATGAGCTCGTCCAGAGCCCTTCGTGCTTCGTCCATCACTCGCTGTCCTGCCACGATCGCTAGGAAAAGTCATCCTAGACTCTAGGACGCCTTCCTAATATGAACAAAACAAGAACGCAAGGATAAAGCGAGTCGGACGGCAATGGAGCTACTGGAGCAGATCGAGACCTATCTGGTGCGGACGAAAACACCGCCGAGCAAGTTCGGGCGCATGGCCGTCGGAGATCCGCGGTTCGTAGAGGATTTGCGGTCAGGTCGACGGCCACGCCGTCTGACGCAAGAGCGGGTGAAACTCTACATCACTGCAAGTGATGCCAATTGGTGAAACCGTTTGAACTGGCAACACAGTTGGCCCCATCTATGGGGTCGATAGTAGGTGGGGTCGGTTTGGTGAGCGACGAAGTCATTGCAACTTATGATGCGCAAGCCGCCGAATTGGCTGAACGCTACGATCAGCCTGCCTTACTGGCATCGTATTCGCCGATCGAAGATTTGATTGCATCGACATCGGCAGATTCCTTGGCTCTCGACATCGGAGCTGGTTCTGGCCGTGATGCGGCCTGGCTCGCCTCCAAGGGGTATGAAGTGGTTGCCGTGGAGCCTTCGAGCGGAATGCGCGATGAAGCCCAGCGCAGGCATGAAGATACCCGAATCCGCTGGCTTGATGATCGGCTTCCCGGTCTCACCCGCATCCACGAACTAGCGTTGTCGTTTGATCTTATCCTTCTGTCAGCGGTCTGGCAGCACATTGCTCCTCAGGATCGGCAGCGGGCTTTCCGCAAGATGTCGTCCTTGTTGAAGCCTGGAGGCCTTCTGATCATGACTCTTCGGCAGGGACCGCCCCCTGCCGATCGCCCCATGCATGCAGTTTCACTCGGCGAAGTCGAAGCGCTGGCCCGGACGTTCGGACTTGAAGTGCTGAAAGTCGTTGATCAGGCCGACGAACTCGCACGTGCCGAGGTTTACTGGAAGACGGTGATCCTACGCATGCCTGACGAAGGAGCGGGTGCCTTGCCGCTCATTCGCGGCATCATTCTGGCAGATGACAAGTCTTCCACTTACAAGCTCGCGCTATTGAGGGCGATATCTCGAATTGCCGAACACGCCCCCGCTACCGTCCGACTTGCGGCCGATGAGCCCGATGCCGTGGATGTGCCACTTGGCCTCGTGGGTCTGTTCTGGATCAGAATGTATATGCCTCTCGTCCGCGCAGGCTTGCCCCAGGTTCCGCGCAATTCGGGACCCGACGGCCTTGGTTTTACGCGCTCAGGCTTTCGTGCAGCGATGCAGCTTCAATGCGCGGCTCCTGATTTCCGCGTAGGTGCAAGCTTTGCTGGCGAACGCGCGGTGGCCGTGCATTCTGCGATAGGCGAGGCGGTCCGTACGATCACGGCCATGCCTTCTAATTTCATCAGGTATCCAGGTTCCGATCAGCAGGTGTTCCGGGCGATTAAGCGGAGAGTTGGGAGATCGGATGGCACTATTGCGCTGGACGTAGAGACGCTCTGGTCGTGGGGAGCGCTGCGGGTTCCCGGGCATGTCTGGCGAACCATGTGTCGTCTGGGCGCATGGATTGAGCCCGTCTTGGTGGCCGAGTGGTCAAGGCTCATTCGGACATATGCGGAGCGGATGGGGCTAGTGATTCCAGCTGGTCAGTCCGAAGCTGCGTTGACCTGGGAGGAGCCAATCCGCGACACGACCATCGGACGTGCAGCTGTCAGGGGCATAATCGACAACGGAGGGAGCATCACCTGCTGTTGGACTGGCAAGCTCTTGAAGCCTGGCTCTTTGGATATTGACCACTGTCTACCATGGACGGCATGGCCATGCGGTGATCTCTGGAATTTGTTGCCTAGCGACAGACAGGTCAACCAGCACCAGAAACGTGATCGCCTCCCATCCTCGGCAAGGCTGCAACAAGCCCAGCCACGGATTATCGGTTGGTGGCAATCGGCGTGGTTATCTGATGCGGCGCTCGAGATGCGGTTTCAGCGAGAAGTCGTCGCAGCATTGCCAGTCCAAGATCCGTCGAACCTTGATGATGTATTCGATGGTTTGGCTTGGCGGCGATTGAGATTGCGGCAGGATCAGCAAGTACCTGAATGGGGGGGCTAAATGCTCTCAATGCGTGCGACCTTTGGTCGGCTGCAATGATTTCTGGCCTTGCGGTATCGCAAAGAAGTACAAGAAGAGTCACCTTGGCCTCGACGAACGCGACTGAAAGAAATATCCGCACCGGTATCGTTCCCTAGTGGAGTAATTATGGCCGAAGAATTTTCACCCGCAGTTCGTCTCCTCGCGGATCAGATGTCGAGCCGGGTGAAAGTTCGTGAGAAGTTTAAATCCGAATTCCCCGAGCTCACGGATGCGCATCAGCTTTCTTTAAGCGCACTGGCGGCGGTCATCACTAGGCACGTGGCGAAAAAGATCGAGGCACCTCCCGCCGATGTGGAGGGACAGATCGCCCTCATTGCTCAGTTCCTGACTGGCGTCGACGTTTGCGAAAGCGCGATTGCCGAAGGCCTTTACTCTCAAGGAGCGACCCTTCTGAAGCAGGAGCTGGAGACGGTGGCGGCTATTGAGGAATACCGCGACGGGCGCCGAGCCGACGGCAAGACGCCGAGGATTGGCATCGGTATTACGCAAGGACATGGCCCGGTCTACGGTCGCCTCAACGAGATCAGCCACGTGTCGCGCCATGAAGTGTCGAAGGGCCTCGTAACAGAGCAAATCGGGGATCTTGTGGGCGCTAGTATCGTCCCGATATTCATCGCCGATCTCGCCGCCTTCCTCTACAGCCAGCATGTCCTCTACATCGGACTCGTCGTGCAACACGCCGATCGGCTGTTCACTGCGGTCTACGGCGCTGGGCTTAATAGCGAGGAGAGAGAACATGCTTCGCTGGCGCAGTTGCTACTGCTGAAAATGGGCTACATCGAGATTCCCCATGACGCGCTCGGCCCGGGACCGGATTTGGTTCGCAGTGTTATCGCCGAACGCGACCGGCCGAAGTACGAGGCAGCCGCCGCTCGACCAGCAACACCCAAGCGGCCTGGAAGCGGAAGTTGAACCGAGCCTCTTCGCTGTGGCACGAACGTCGGTTGCTCACGAAGGCCAAGTTCTCGCCCGTGATCATTACTTATCATCGCGCTGAGATCGCTTAGCGACCGTTACGTTGCCGCAATCGGCCAATTCGCGCGGTGTAGAACGGCACCACCGTTCTACACCGACATTACTGCCGTTGGGGGCAACACTCAGCTCTCCAATACCTGCCTTCTGTTCATGTTCCTTAAAGGCGACAGTTTCGTGCCCCATCCCAGTCGTTCAATGCGTCGAGAGGCGAAGCGGCACGCGCTGCTCGAGGCGCTTGCCAGAAAACAAATCGACGACACCGTACAGCGCACTCATCGGTCAGAAGTCGTGTCGTCAACAGTGCGTATCCCATCTGCTCCTCGCGGCTCCCGGATGGACGAACCCTCAGCTCGGCGCTAAGAGTTAACAGCTCATCGTAAAGAGCTGTTTGTGAGGACAGGAGGGATCGGTCTGTCGAATATTACTGACGCCGATCTTTCGGCTGCGCTGACTGGAGATCCGGAGGCACTTGACGTTCATCTCTCGCTGATCGAGCGAGACGTGCTGATCGACGGTCATGCGGTCAAGATACACTGCCATTGTCTGGCCGTTGACGGCAATGGTCGCGTCCAGCCGCACCGTCTTGCTGAGTTCATGCGCAACGCCGTCGCTGACTATGCGATTCCGAGGTCTCAACTTGCGAAAGCCAAGGCGCGCGACCAAAAATACAAGAGCACGGAGGCGGTCACCGCCCTGGTGGAACAGGCGAAACGCTCGTTCACAGATCTAGCCAAAACGGGCGAAGGCGGCGAATTGCTCCTCTTCCTGCTGGCGGAGCGCTTTCTCAAACTCCCGCAGATCCTGTGCAAAATGGACCTGAAGACCGACAGCCGGATGCATTACCACGGTGCCGACGGCGTCTATGCGGGGGTCACGCCCGACGGGATTCTAAAGCTCTATTGGGGCGAGTCCAAAGTCTACAAGAATATGGCGTCCGCCATCCAGGATTGCCTTTCCTCCCTCGCGCCGTTCCTCGTCGAGCCCGAACATGAAAACGCCGAGCGCGAGCGCGACCTAATTCTGCTCAGCGATAAGGCCGATTTGGATGATCCAGCGCTTACAGACGCCTTGAAACGCTATTTCGACAAAAATTCGGTCCAGTCCCGGCGCGTCCAATATTGCGGTGTCGCCTTGGTCGGCTTCGACGCCGAATTCTACCCCGAAGGCGGCGCCAAGGCTGTCGCCGATCAGCTGGCTGAGGCCGCCCGACTGGCGCTGGAGACGTGGCGGAAGAAGATCGGCGAGCGCCTGCAGACCGAAAAGCTTGACCAGTTCGAAATCGAGTTTTTCTGCCTCCCCCTTCCATCGGCGGGCGATTTTCGGAAGGCCTTTCTTAAGGCGATGGGGGTGGCGGCATGAGCATCGCCGATCTTCAGAGCTGGCTGGTTGAACAGGGCATCGAGGAGGAGCTCGACCAGCTGACCCGCCACACCGTGCGCAGTGAAATTGGGAACCTGTTGCCGGAGCCCGACGCTGCCGCACCGCCCATCGAGTGGCAGCGGCTACTCCTCGCCGCCAGCGTCCTCGCCCGATCCAGCACACGCTTCCATCAGGAGGCTGCGCTGCGGGTCGCGACCAGTGCCGTAACGATGTCCAGGAGCGCCGCCGTCGTCGACGCAGGCGCGGTCCTCCTCGGCAAGCTCTCGAACTTCCGGGCGGTCGCCTTGGCCAGCAAGCGCGCGCTGCTGGCCGACGATCTGGATGGGCGACTAGGGATGAGCTTGCGCATCGAAGCTCAACGCCGACAGATGGATCAGGCGGTCCTCGTCGAAACAAGCGGGCGCTGGCTGCAGGTCAACGATTTCCAGCAGCGCTTCTGGGAGAAGGCGACCGCCCACGGCTGGATATCGGCCTCGGCGCCGACGGCTTCGGGCAAGACCTTCCTCGTCCTGCAGTGGCTGATCGATCAGATGCACGACGGTGGTAAGCGAGTCGCCGTCTACCTCGCCCCGACGCGGGCCCTGGTTGCGGAGATCGAGACCAATCTGGAGCTGCTGCTCGGAAAGCCGGCGGCGATCCAAGTCTCCTCGCTGCCGCTGACCGAGAAATACGACACCGCGCGCGCCGGTAGCTCGCCCCTGATCCTCGTCTTCACGCAGGAGCGTCTGCATCTCCTGGCCAATCTCGTAGGCGACGACATCGCGATCGATCTTCTGATCGTCGACGAAGCCCACAAGATCGGCGACAACCAGCGCGGCGTCATTCTCCAGGATGCGATCGAGCGCGTCAGCCGCGCCAATCCGGCGCTCAAAGTCGTCTTCATCAGCCCGGCCACGCAGAATCCCGACGAGCTTCTGGCCGATGCCCCCGAAGGAACAGCAACGTCGCCGGTCGACAGCGACGTGCCCACCGTCCTTCAGAATGTCATCGTCGCCGAGCAGGTGCCCCGCAAACCCAAGCTCTGGAATCTCTCCGTTGTCAAAGCCGACGGCAATCAGTCGATCGGGACGCTTGCGCTTACCAGTTCGCCAACCGGCCCGACCAAGAAGCTCGCTTTCATTGCCGCCGCCGCCGGCGAACAAGGCGGAACCCTTGTCTATGCGAACAGGGCATCGGACTCCGAAGAGATTGCCGACCTCATTAGCCAGCTCATTCCGGCTAGTGCCGCCGTGGACAAGGAATTGCTGGAGCTGGCCGATCTGACGCGCAAGGGCGTGCACCCGCAATATAGGCTGGCGCCGCTCGTGGAGCGCGGTGTCGCCTTCCACTATGGCAACATGCCCTCCCTGATCCGGCTCGAAATCGAACGCCTCTTCCGGTCCGGCAAGATCCGTTTTCTCGTCTGCACCTCGACCCTGATCGAAGGGGTGAACCTGTCCTGCCGGACCATCGTCCTGCGCGGACCGCGCAAGGGTCTCGGCAATCCGATGGAGCCGCACGACTTCTGGAACTTGGCCGGCCGCGCCGGTCGCTGGGGCGACGAGTTCCAGGGCAACATCATCTGCATCGACCCCGGCAACTCCCAGGCCTGGCCGCACGGCGTGCCCGCACGGGCCCGCTATCCAATCAAGCGCGAAAGCGACGCTGTCATTGAGACCGGCGCGGGCCTGGCCAACTATCTTGACCGCAGAGTCTCGGCCGACCTCTCTGAGCTGCAAGAAGCCGATCAGTATGAGCAGGTTGGCTCCTATCTGCTGACGACCTTCCTACGTCTCGGATCCATCGCTCAGGCCGGTCTGGCGAAACGCCACGACAAGGATCTCATCGAACGGCTCGACACGAGTCTTGCGGCCATTGCCGCGCAGATCGAGATCAGCCCCGAGATCGCCAATCGCCATCCCGGCATCAGCGCGCTCGGCCTTCAGCGACTGCTCGACGCGTTCCGCCGCTATGAGGGCGATCCTGAAAACCTGCTGCCCGCGCCGGTGGATAGCGAAGACAGCTATGATCGGTTCGTCACGATCATGCGGCGCATCGACCAGAACATGTTCCCGGCGTTTATACCCGAGGGCTTGATCCCGCTCTACGCCCGCATCGTCGTCCAGTGGCTCAAGGGCTTTTCCCTCGCCATGATGATTCGACGGAATATCGAATATCATGTCCGGAACAACAGGGCTTACAAGCTTCCGACGCTTATCCGGCAGACGATGGAATATGTCGAGCAGATCGCCCGGTTCAAAGCGCCTAAATATTTCTCTGCTTATATGGACGTGCTCCATACCCACCTGCGCGCGATCGGCCGGGACGATCTCGTCGAAGATGGGCTCGATATCGGGATGCAGCTGGAGTTTGGCGTGTCCTCGCAGACTCTCCTGTCACTGATGGAGCTTGGCCTGTCGCGCATGAGCGCCGTCGCCCTCTACGAAAAGATCGCCAGAGACGACCTCGACAGGGACCAGTGTCTGGCATGGGTGGCCGATCGCATCGATCAGTTTGCGGGCATGGACATCCCAGCAATCATTCTCCGCGAGATTCTCGAACGACTTCACCCCGACGCTGACGACCAGACCGCGCCAAGCGCCTCCTGATCGAGAAAGGTGACTGCATGCCCTCCAAACCCATCATGATCGGCGCGCTCGAATTTCCCAGCCGAGGCGAAGCTTATGCGTTCCTCAAAGGCATTCTGGCCCGCTATGACGTTGGCGACAAGGTGAACATAGCGGACAGCGCCATTCTGCGTGACGCACTCGTCCTGCACCCTGAATCTACCACCAAGATCGACAGCGGGATTCAGTCCTTCAGTGTGCGAACCGCCGATTTCGGGACCAAATGTTTCTGGGTGAACCGCGTCGATGGCTCCACCGAGAAATTTGCGCTGCGCGCTTGCGTTTACGGTGACAAGTGACCTCGAGGCGCTGCAAGGACCGCCATTGATCTAGACGCCATCTTCGGCCTGATCTGCCTTGGAGAGGGTGAGGCTCTCGCAACGAAAAAACTGGGCTTCCACCGACAATCAGGGACTACTTGCCCGATGGGCCACATCATCATGCCTGCCTTCGCATTCCGCACAGCGCTCAGCGAAGATGCCGGGGTCCGTTCCGGCTTCGCGCTCACGGAAGCCGACATGCTCGCCCACCTGCCCGCCGAGAACCATCTTCGCGAGGGCCTCGAAACGGACGCCGTTATGCGCGTGGCGTCCGAAGACTATGCCGAAACCGTAGGCGACCTCCTTCATGCCGTCGGTGCGGTCGAACAGCCGGGAATGCCCACACTTGGGATGCGGTTGATGCGGTTGTTGGATCGCGACTGGCGTGACCTGTTCGCGCTCGATACGATGCTGGAGCTGGAGGCTGTCGCCAACCATTATTTGCGCCTGCGAAACCGGAACGACGGCAAGCAGGCCGCACTTCTTGGAGAACTCCGGGCGCTGGTGGCCGGCAGACCCGGGGTCTGGGACGCGCTTCTGGAAGCCATGACCTTCCACCTCGCATTCTCGCCATTCTTCACGCGCACCGTCGGCGGCACCAGCCAGATCGCGCTCGATGACCTTTTCGCCAGCGAACGGCTCCCCACCGAAGCGGGCGTCTTTTTCGACCAGCGCTTCATCAACTATCTGGGCAGCCAGCCGGACCGCCTGCGGGACATCCACTGGCGGCAGTTCGAGGGATTGACTGCAGAATGGTTTCAGCGTGCGGGCTATACGGTGGACCTTGGCCCCGGTCGCAATGACGGCAGCGTCGACGTTCGCATGTGGAACCCGAATGCAGAGCCTGGTGCCCCGCCAGCCATCATCGTCCAGTGCAAGCGTCAGGAGCGCAAGGTTGAACGCGTCGTCGTCAAAGCTTTGTACGCCGACATACTGCATGAGCAGGCCGCCACAGGAATGATTGTGACGACGAGCGACATCAGTCCGGGCGCGGCAAGCGATGTTAGCGCGCGCGCCTATCCAATCACCACCGCCAACAGCGCTCAGGTCCAAACTTGGGTCCAAGCGATGCGCCAGCCCGATGCCGGCGTGGTCGCCGGCGACTTTGCATGAAGCAGAATCCGCTCGCGACGAAGAAGAAGCGAAGATCGGGTCTGGCATCAGGAGATGCATTCATGCCGAAGTCATAGCGTATTTAGCTGCTTCGTCCGCTGCGAATGTGCTCGCCTCGGCGACGAGCAGCATGCAGAATAGGCGGTAACGGCGGAGCTGAGCCTATCGACGTGAAAGACGTAGATGGGTTGGGCTAATGCGTCGAGAGAATATCGGGGGGACAACAGTGCATATCGAGTTCGTTGAGGTTGCGAATTTCCGCAAGTTGCTGGCGACGCGTATAGATTTTTCTCCAAGCAAGACACTGTTCGTCGGAGCGAACAACAGCGGGAAGACCTCGGCGATGCTGGCCCTGCGGCGTTTCCTGTCGCCTCGCCGCTGTCCGTTCGAGCTCCACGATTTCACGCTATGCCACTGGCCCGTGATCGACGCCATCGGGCAGAGCTGGATCACCGCGCGCGCCGCCGACGAGTTGGTCGAGCTAGATCTCGGGCCGTGGCTTGGGGTGCTCCCGACGCTCGATCTGTGGCTGCATGTCGAACCAGGCGAGATGCATCACGTCCGCGACCTGATCCCCACGCTCGACTGGGAGGGTGGCAGGCTGGGCGTGCGGCTGCGCTACGAGCCCGGCGACTTGTCGGAGCTGTACAAGGATTTCATGCGCACCGTCGCCGAGGCGGCGGAGTTGCAGGCCGCAGCTACGGCCGACCACGCAAAGCGCAATGAGAATGTCGATCCCCCGGCCCCGCAGCCCAAGCTCACGCTGTGGCCGTCCAGCCTGTGTGACTTCCTCAGCCGTCGGCTCAAGACCCATTTCACGATCAGGGCATTCACGCTCGATCCCGACCAGCTTGCGTCACCGGTCCAGTCGTGGGCTCACCCTCAAATCCTGCCCGCAGCGTCGTTGCCGATTGAGGGAGACCCCCTGAAAGGCCTGGTGCGCGTGCATGACATCCCGGCGCAGCGAGGATTTGGCGAAGAGGCGGCGAAGGAGGAAGACGAGGACACGCCAGCGGGATCACCGGGCAGCCGACTCTCGGACCAGCTGCGGAGTTACTATTCCAAGCATCTCGACCCGACCAAGGGTCCGGATCCGAAGGACCTTGGCGCATTGCAGGCGATCGAGGCAGCACAGGACGCGTTCGATCAGCGGCTGACCGAGAGTTTCATGGCCGCGTTCCTTGAAGTCGAGGAAATGGGATACCCGGGCGTTACCGATCCTCGGCCGAAGGTATCGACGCGCCTGAAGGCGATCGACGGCCTCAATCATTCAGCGGCCGTCACGTTCGTGGTCGATGTGACGAGCGAGAGTGGCGAGGTCACGCCGCTGCTGCGCCTCCCCGAGAACAACAATGGCCTCGGCTATCAGAACCTCATTTCGATGATTTTCAAGCTGATGAGCTTTCGCGATGCCTGGATGCGCGTCGGCAAGGCATCGAAGAGCATAGCCGCTACCCATACAGAACCGCTCCATCTGGTATTGATCGAAGAGCCGGAGGCGCATCTCCACGCCCAGGTCCAGCAGGTTTTCATCAAGAAGGCCTATGACGTCCTGCGAGCGCATGAGGATTTGGGCGAAAACCCTCGGCTGCGGACCCAACTTGTGGTCAGCACGCATTCGAGCCACGTCGCGCACGAGACGCCTTTCGACTGCCTGAGATATTTCCGCCGCTTGCCAGCAGGAATGGTTGCCCGGGTGCCGGTTTCCACCGTCATCAACCTTCACGACGTGTTCGGCAGTGGCGACGCAACCCAGCGGTTCGTGACCCGCTATCTGCGCGCGCAGCATGCCGATCTGTTCTTCGCCGATGCGGCCATCCTCGTCGAGGGTCCGGCCGAGCGGATGATGCTGCCGAATTTCATTCGCACCAACTATGAGAAACTCAACCAGAGCTACATCTCGCTGCTGGAAATCGGCGGCAGCCACGCGCATCGGCTACGCTCGCTAATCGATCATCTCGGCCTGTTGACTCTGATCGTCACGGACGTTGACACACTGGACGCGACCACCGGCAAATCCGTGCAGCCAGCGCTCGGCGCGGGCCAAATCACCGACAATGCCACGCTCAAGTCATGGGTGCCGTCCCTCGCTCAGGTCGATGCGCTAATGGCGGCCACCGCAGCGGGCAAGACACTCAAACCGCCTGACGACGCTCTGTTTGCTGTGCGCGTTGCCTATCAGACGCCGTTCCCGGTGACGGTACCAGGGGCGACTGCGGTGGAGACGGCCTACCCATATACGTTCGAGGACGCGCTCGCTTTCGAGAACTTGCAATTTTTTGCAGGACTCTCCGGACATGGGCTGGTCCGCAAGTTCCGTGACGCGATCAACACAGGCGGCGGTGTTTCTGAGATCGGCGCGGCGATGTACGACGCGCTGCGCAATGGAAAGAAAGCCGAGTTCGCGCTGGATGTTATCCTCGCCGATGGCTTTGAGACGTTGACCGTGCCGCGCTACATCGCGGAAGGGCTCGACTGGCTTCAGGATCGGCTCAAGAAGAAGCAGGTGGATATTCTCCCAGCACCTGAGCCAACCATATGAACAGCGCGGTATCCGACGATCTGGTCGATGCCGAGGCCGACGCGACTATCCTCGCCTGCCTGGATCTCGCCGCGCCGAAGAGCTTCTTCCTCTATGCCGGCGCAGGTTCGGGTAAGACGCGTTCGCTGGTCGAGGCCATCCGCACGGTATGCGAGAAGCAGGGTCGCCAGCTGTCGCTGAGTGGTCGGCAGATCGGCGTTATCACCTACACCAACGCCGCTTGCGACGAGATCAAGCAACGTCTGGAATTCGATCCGCGCGTCGAGGTCTCAACGATCCATGCGTTCGCCTGGGCGTTGATCGGCGGATACGATGCCGATATTCGCGAATGGCTCACCGTCAACCTGCTCGACGAGATCGCCGAACTGGAAGCCGCTCAGGCGAAGGGCCGGGCCGGCTCCAAGGCCGCATCGGATCGCGCACGATCGATCGAGTCCAAGCGTCGGCGACATGCAAGCCTCAACGAGATCATCCGCTTCGTCTACAGCCCCACCGGCGACAACCGCACACGTGACGCGCTGAACCATGCCGAGGTCATCGCCATGACCGCACAATTTCTTCGCACCAAGTCAGGCTTGCGACGCCTGCTGATCGCGCGGTTTCCAGTCCTGCTGATCGACGAGAGCCAGGATACCAGCCGCCGCCTGATGGAGGCACTGCTCGACGTACAAACCGCCCACAAGGACAGCTTCAGTCTCGGGCTGTTCGGCGACACGATGCAGCGCATTTATGCCGAAGGCATGGGGAAGCTGGCGGATGCCATCCCGCCGGAATGGGCGCGGCCGCGCAAGATCATGAACCATCGCTGCCCGAAGCGCGTGATCCGGCTGATCAATCAGATACGTGCCGAGGACGATAAGCAGGAGCAGCGTCCGCGCGAAGATGCGGCGGATGGCGTCGTTCGCATTTTCCTTGCGCCAGAGACAAGCATCAACCCGTCGCAAATCGAGGCGGCCGCCGCGGCCCGCATGGCCGACGTCACCGGCGACGCGCTCTGGTCAGCAGGCGATGCCGAGATCAAGACGCTAGCGCTTGAGCATCTGATGTCGGCGCGCCGTTTCGGGTTTGAGGCGTTTTTCGAGCCGCTCTACAATTACGAACGGATGCGAACGGGCCTACTCGATGGCTCCGCGCGCGGTATCGGTTTCTTCACTCGCGAACTGCTTCCGCTGGCGCAGGCCCTGGTCGGAAACGATAAGTTCGCGATCACTGCGATACTCCGCAGGACATCGCCGCTGCTCGACCGTGATCGGCTCGCCCAAGCGGGATTGAACCAGCGCGACCTGCTCATCGAAGCCAAATCGGCCTGCGATCGCCTGCATCAACTGCTGCACGGCGGCGGCTCCCCCACCCTCCGGGACGTTTTGCGCCTCGCTGCCGAAACCGGGCTGTTCACAATCCCTGACATTCTGGCACCATTCGCAAATCCCGACGATCCGGTCGAGCCTGTCGCGGAAGAACAGACACCGGAAGAAGCTGACGCGCAGGTTGCTGAAGATATTGAGGATGCAAAGAGCGAAACGGGCGCCTGGCGCCTCGCGCTTGATGCCCCGTTCGAGCAGATCTCGAACTATGATCGCTATGTTCGGGGTGTGTCGCGGTTCGATACCCATCAGGGCGTGAAGGGTCTAGAATTCCCGCGGGTGATGGTGGTGATCAGCGACGAGGAAGCCCGCGGGTTCATGTTCAACTACGGTAAGCTGATGGGCATCAGGGAGAAGACCAAGGCTGACCATGACAATGAAGTGGCGGGCAAGGAAACCTCCATCGATCGCACCCGGCGGCTGTTCTACGTGACTTGCAGCCGCGCCGAACAGAGCCTCGCGATCGTCTATTACTCGAGTGATCCCGTAGCCATTCGCAATGGTCTTATCGCACGCAACTGGTTCGACGCGGATGAGATAGAAATCGTCTAATGATGGAAGCGCGGGACTTTGCAGCCCCTGAAGCGCTGGCACGCGGCATCGGCTGCCACGGACGGACGCGATGGCCCCGATTAGCCGACCACGGTTCGACGCATTGGCCGGGTATACCCGTCTGCCGGCGATCGTGCTGATCATCCAGGAAGCGGCATGGTTCGCAACTGCCGACGAACGGCTGCTGGGCCTCCTCACGTGGGACCGGTTCGACCGTGATTACGGATGGATCGTTCTGGGTCGGGACCGATGTGGGCGCTTCCGCGCCATCGATCAGAATGTATCGTACCCGACCTTCGCCGAGGCGCAGGATCATCTCGCTGCAGCAATTGAGACGCACGCGGCCTTGCCGGACGAGAGCTATTACCAGGGCGATGAGGTAGGCGCGCCGATTGATTTTTTCACGCCGACCGTGGCCGAGGCGAGATTTCATCCGATCTTTAAGGTACTGATCGAGCAGGAACGTTTCTCCCCTGCGCGCGAGCTGATCACGGCAATGATGCCTTTTTTCGAGGATGCTGACGGCAACTTCGTCCAACAGTTCCAGACCACCGGCTTCGATCCGCGGCTATGGGAACTCTATCTCTTCGCGACGTGCACTGAACTCGGCTATGCACATGAAGAGGGCGTGGCAGTCCCGGACCTTCTGCTCGCAGGACCGCGCGGTCGCATCGCGATTGAGGCCACAACCGCCAACCCACCGCAGGTAGGAGCCGTGCCGCAGCCGAAGTCTGACGACGAGATCCGCGCCTATCTCGAAAATTATGTGCAGATTAAACTTGCCCGGGCTCTTACGCGCAAACTCTATCACAAGTAGCGCTACGGGAATGCGCCTGGGGTCGATGGTGCGCCGTTCGTGATCGCCCTGCAGGATTTTCACGCGCCCGCAGCGATGACGCGGATCACCCCGCTGGCCATCGAATATGTTTTCGGCGTGCGTCATTCAATGGTCGAGGGGAAGCGCCAGATCGAGCGGCTGACCGAGCACGTTTATGGCAATGCTCGCGAACCATCGAACTTCTTCGAGCTGCCCGAATCCGAGAATGTCAGCGCTGTATTCCTGAACCCGCAAGGCACGATCACCAAGTTCAACCGGCTTGGCTACATTGCGGGTTTTGGCAACCGCGACGTCAGGATGATCCGAAGCGGCATCGCACGCGGCGAAGGGAACGAGAATGACCCGCGCCCGACGACGTTCCATCAGGACGTTCGCGACCCGGCATATGCCGAAAGCTGGGTGGAGGGCGCCGTAGTTCTGCACCATCCCCATGCGCGGGTCCCGCTCGATCCTGACCTCATTCCTGGCGCGGACCACGAGTTCCTGCAGCCGGATGGGAGCATCATGTCGCTACTGCCAGACTTCCAACCTTATATTTCGCGGACCAACATCACCTTAGGGGATGACACCTCTGAGGTGTCCGACGAAGCTGGTGCGACCTGACATCTCTGTCACGGTCCTGTCTCGCCCGTGACGCCCCTGTTCCCGAGTGCGTCGCACGCCCCCCCAATCCGGTGCCGCTCGCCAGCGCGGCGCTCTACCGCGCACGCGCGTGCGGCGGCGCCCCTCGGTCTGGACCTCTTGGAAATGAATGTCTGCTTCCGCGATCGACGATCACATCGCTGAAGGGCGACAATGACGATGCGTTACTGACGCTAGTGACGACCGGCCTGAACGGCAGCTTGCTGCCTTTAGCGTTCCCAAAGGAGACGTTCCGGAACGTCCAACAATGCAGCCATTTTTGTGCGGGTTGGAATGGAAGGAGAGGGTGCGTGTGATGCTTTGGTCTGCGAACTGAAAAATAGAATTCTCATCGCCCGTGTTTCTGCTATGTTCCGAGGGGAAGCGAGATGAACGCCATCATGACAAACTTCGATTTTGAGCCGGCAGAGCAGCACCGTTCCCAGAGGTGGGAGGGTTTTTCCGAAATCGATCAGGCGATCCGCGAGAACCGCCTGATGGAGTACCGGATCAAGAAGTCGTGGGCGGACCCCTGGGGGCGAAAACTCACCGTTTTGGGCATCGTCGTGATTGTGGGTGTTTTCGCCTTCTTGGCTGGCACGTCGTTCGGTCTTTGGTGATCTGATTCGGCTGATCACCATTCCTTCACATCGTCGGCGGATTCGGCGCTTGCTCCTTGGGCGCCCTTAGTGGCTCTTTCGAGGCGTCCTCTCGATCCCCCGATCCGCTGGCGGCCGGCCGCTTGGGCGCGTTGGACCTCATCGTGGATATCGCCAGGTGCCACTTGCGGTACGCTGGGCGGTGCCCCACCGCCGATCGAGACGCGACCGCGAACAGCCGATGGACCAGATATGGTAGGATGCGACACCGGCTCTCCCGGAGGGAGAATCAGGCGATCTTCGATCCCATCGCGAAGCTGTTCCGCGTAACTCTCGATAAACTTGGCCTGGAGTGATTGTCCTTCGGGACTGAGCTGGAATGTGAGATCGTCAAAACGGACGTTCCCATAGAAGTCGCGATTGCGCTCGATCTCGGCGATGCCCCATTCGCGGTAAGCCTGAGACAGGTTGAGACTACCGGCAGCGCTGTTGCCCTCGAAGAACGATGCCTGGCTCTCCAGTCGGTTCGCAAGCTCCTCGGCGCGGCGAGCCTCGCGGCTGTAGCTTTGTGCTTCGGTCAGCGACGCGTTCATGCCGCTGGCTGTGGTCGATACCGAAGAACTTGAAGATGTACTGACGGAACGAACGAATCCGTCGCGTGTGCTCGACCAGTTGCGGCTGTCCGACATCTGCGCAAGGCTGCCAAAGATCCGCGAACGGTCCTCTGAAGCGATGCCGATGTCGCTATCGGTCCAGGTTCGGGTACCGCCGCCTTTGGCACCGACGTTTGCGGAGAGGACGCCGTTTGTAACTCCTGCGCCTGCACCTGCCTCACCACCAAGAAACCAGGCGGTTGTGATGTCGTCCGCAGCCCGGCGGGAGAGGCCGAACTGGCGTTGCAGGTTGGTGGAGGCCTGATCGACCTCGCTGAATGCGGTCTGGATGCTGTCGGAGTTTGAGGTGCCAGTTGCGCTTTCGAACGCGTTGCCGCGGCTGAACTGGCTGCGCAGTTCGCGGAATTGAGAGACGGCGCTTGCGGTCGATTCCGTAGCGACGTTCGCATAGGTCTCGCTGTTCGAGCGAGCTTGCGACGCCATGGTGGACAGGCGCGAGGTGAACTCCTGCCCGAGCGTCGGGGTGAACGGATAGCTGGAGTTCGGGAGCTGGTCGTAGCTGCCTTCGGGGAAGCTCGTTGTCGTCGTGCCCGTATCGCTGAGCGTGCGGGTCTGCGCCGCACCATAGGTGAAGCTTGGCGCAATCGTGCCTTGCGCGAACTGCCGGGTCATCACGCTCGAATTCTCGAGGCTCGTGTTGCCCAGCGCCACATTGCCCGTGCTCGCTTCGCGGGCGGCCTCTTCAGCAGCATTCTGGCTGGGATTGAGGTAGCTGGTCGCATGGTGCGAGATCGCCATCGCGCCCTTGGCGACGCCGCCCGCGAGGAACGGCACCGAGGCGATCAGGTAACCGGCCAGTAGGCCAATATCGCTGTTGACGTCGGCCATGCCGGTAAAGCTCGCAAGGCTCAGGCCATTGCTGCCGGCAACGGCGCTCATGTCGGCCGCGCCCTTGAACATCAGCATCATGTGCAGGATCACGAACAGTGGCCCCCAGGCAGCGAGGTAGAAGAACCCGGTGACATAGCCCTTGAGCGCGAGTGGACCAGTCTTGGGCAGCAGGAACAGCGGAAACAGCACCGGGAAGAGGGCGTAGAACAGGACCGTCAGCACGACATTGAGGAGCGGCACCCACTTCATCGCGTTGCTGGCGATCGAGCCGTAGGTGCGCTCGGTCTGGATGTCGGCGCGGGTCTGGGCATAGACATCGACATTGCCCGCGCCGCTGCCGCCTGCCAGCGAGTGCATCGCCTGGCTCATCGCGTTGATCGTCAGGGTCTGCTTGAAGATGTCGGTCGCACTGGCCGACACACCGGCGAGGTACTGGTAGGCGACCGGCAGGTCCGAGAACAGCTTGGCCTTGGCCAGCGCCGCCGTCTGGTTTGGGTAGAGCTGGCGGCCGAAGACCGTTCCCATGCCGTCGATGAGCCCGGTCCACTGGGCGTTCAGGGCATCGTAGGCTTCGCGGCAGGTAATGATCGTCGAGGTGACCTGGCCCGAAGCGGCGTCACGGTTCAGGAAGCGCTGTGCCCGGGCCTGACTCCCCGGCGCAATCGTCGCCCAGATGTCGTTCGTTTCGGCCAGTTCCTTCATCGAATAGCGGCCAAGCAGCACGTCGTAGAACACGCATTGCCGGAAATGCTCGTCGAGATTGGCGGCGAATTCGGGATCGGAAATGCGCAGTGACCGTGTCGCATCGTAGAGCCGCGCACCGTAGATCATGCCGTTTCGCGAATAGTTGAGATCGCCGGGCAGGCCGAATACGACCTCGGCCGAGCCGGTGAGATAGTCACCGACCTGGCTGGTGAAGCTCGCCATCAGCGCTAGGCCCAGCGGCACATTGCTGACATTGGCCGGTGCCAGGCTGGGGTTCAGCCGGTCGGTCACATGCACGTCGATGCGCGGCACCATCAGGCACGAATACATGAGCGTCGCGCCGAGGAACCAGTTGATCCACGCGCGCCAGTCCTGGTTGAAGGCGAGGGTCAGCGCCGAGAGCGCCAGACCCATGACCATCACGACCTGAAGCAGGCTCTTGTAGCCGCCGTTGCCGGTCCATGCCGCGACTGCCTGGAACACGTTGACCAGGTAGTCGCCGCCGCCAACCGTGAAAATTTCGACCATTGCATTCGCATCCTGCGAAGAGGGGGAAGAAGGGAAGCGTCAGTGGGTGAGGGCGCGGCTCTGGACCCCGCGCGACCAGTCGAGCGCGGCAGCCATGCCCGGCGACATCTGCGTCGCGAGCACGTTCTCGATGAACGCCGTCTTCTCGATGATCTGCATGATCGCGCTGACGCGCAGATGTGTGTTCGCCTGCCGGTCGGCGAGCGCCTGGCGCACCACGTTCACCTGACCCTGCCACATGGCGATCTTGGCTTCGTCGGCGCCGATGAAACTCGACATCGACCGGCCCGCTTCGCTGACGATCCGGTCCAGGACCGCGAACAGAAGATCGACACTGGCGATCTCCGCCAGCGTCTCGCGGTCATCGGTCGGCATACCGCGGCCATAGGCGGCCTGGACGGTCAGGATTTTGTAGAGCGGGATCGAGGCGACCTGGAGCAGTTCCTTCTGCGCATCGGTGATCGGGGTGTCGTCATGGATCGCCTGGACCATGCCGTCGATCAGCGCCGCAACCCGTGGGCGAAGGGCCTTCGACGCTGGCAGCGCGAACGACTTGAAGCCGGGATCGAGGCACTTGTCAGTCTCGTCGCAGTTGAAAATGAGGACGCGGTTGGCCCCGGTGCCATCCAGCAGCGAGGTGACGAGCGTTGACGAGGCTTCGCCGGCGATCGGCACGAACTTGCCCGGCTCGTCGTCCTTGGGCGGCACATAGATGATCGTGCCGATAAGCGTCATCGCATATTCGGCCAGTTCGCGGTCGAAGGTGCCGCCCGGCGAAAAGAACGCGGACTTCTTGAGGATGGTCCAGGTGTAGTTGCGCGCTACCCCGGGATTGACGTCATCGTACTTGCCCGACCCTTGCGCTGTGGTGCTGGTGCGCTGGCCCTTGGTGCCGCAGCCATGTTTGGCGGCAGCATAGTCGGTGAAGATCCCTTCGGAATTGCCGATTGCCTCGCAGATCGCCTTGTCCGCAAGGTCGCCCTTGGGCCAGATGCCGCCGACCAGGCCCTGGGCCATCTCGCAGCTGTTGATGTTGAGATTGTTCATGAGCTGAGCCTTCTGGCTGAACTCCTGCATGATCTTCGAGCACTCGGGGCAGACGGTGTCGATCGCCAGGCTGAACGCGAAGCCCACCGCATTGTTGGCGACCGCTTTCAGCATCGCGACGATCTCGCTGGCATTGATGAAGCTGAACGAGCCGGCGAAGATATCGATACCGCCGCAGCCGGCGCGAGCGCGCGGCAGTTGCAGGTTGGCGATGTTGGTCGTCTTTTGGGGGAACCGGGTCCAGACGTTGCCGAGACTGTAATAGCCTGCCGACTGGCCCTGGAACGCGGTCGGGCCGTTGACGTTGGCCGCGCCGCCGACATCGTTCAGGAACGAGTCCATCGAACTGCCGACGTCAGCCGAGACGCTGCTGAGAGGGAGGGTGGCCGCGAGGAGCGCGGCCAGCAGCACTGTCTTTGGGCGTTTCATCCTAGTAGTCACGTCCGGCTTCCTTCGATGTGAGGAGGTAGATGCGGTCCTGAAGCTCGTCGGCGGACATCACGCCGTAGCCGACCGGGATTGCGCGGCCCTTGGCAGCGTCCCACAGCACAACCGCCGGCGTGACCTTGGGCTCGAGCCCCATGCGGGTGCGCTGGTTGGTCTCGACGGTGTAGCTCGGGAAATGCCGTGAGGGGCCGCCGTCGGTCGAGATCGCGCGCACGGTGATGTGCCAGGTCGATGCGACGCCTTGGACGATCGGCGACATGACTTCACAGGCGCCGCAGCTCTGCGCGAAGAAGTAGAACAGGCCGTATCGCTGCGAGAGATTGCCCATGACCGTGTCGCGCTCGGAAGTCCGCGCGTCCTGCCATTGGCGTTTGCCCAGCGTCGAGACGGGGCGCTGCAGCGTATAGTCGAGGTCGGGGTCCTGCCAGATCGCCCGCTGCCAGACATCGCTAAACAGCGAGGCGCGGTCGAGCTGCTCGCGCTGGAACCGGATATAGGCCGTCACATTGGCTGGCGTCGGCTCCAGGATCGCCTTGGCCTTCAGTTCGCGCAACGTCGCCGTGACCGCGTCGAGCTGGCTAGTCGCACTGGAGCTTGGAGCGGGAACTGCCGTATCCTGCTCAGGCGGCTTGGGCCTGGTACAGTAGAACCAGTATCCGAGTTTCCGCTCCTCACAGTAGAAGCTGTCCTGCTGGTTGCTGATCGTAACAAACGGCGGCTCCTCGGCCCACGCCGGAATGGCTGTAAGCGTGCAGGAGGCGATGAGCGTGAGGCAGGCGGCCAGAAGCCGCCGCCTAACCTTACTGGCGTGCGCGGGCATAGTAGTCCTCGATTTTCTGCTGGATTTCGGTGGCAGCCTGCAGTTCGTCAGGCAGGCGGGCGGCATCGGTGAACTCGGCATAGACCTCGCTGAAATCCATCTGCGAGAGGTCGAGCCGGGCGAACTCGTCTATGGTGAAGCCAAGGCACTGCTCGGTCTTGGGCTTGCCCCAGGGCCTGCCGAGCTGCTGGCGGCCTTGCTCCTGCAGGATCCGCGAGAGCTTGGATTCGAAGCAGCAGTAGACTTTCTTCTTGGTCAGGCAGACGCCGAGGAACGAGGACGAGCAATAGGTCCCGACATAGGCGCACAGGCCTTGCACATCGCGCTCGTGGAGCAGCATCTCCTCGCGGCTGCACCCCAGCGCCACGAGCAGCTGAATCCCAGGGATCAGCGGGAAGCCCTTGCCCTTGCAGCAATTGAGAATGCCGAAGACCTTGGACGAACAGGTTTCGCGGGTGCCCTTGAACAGGCTGAGGGTGTCGGGATCGAACTCGCGCCGCGCCTGACCCATCGCATTGAGGGCAACCGCGGCATCCTTGAACTCGTCATTGGCCTCGCGCTCGATCGTCTCGCACGAGCCGTCGATGCAGTAGACGTCGCCGTCGCAGATGAACTGGTTCGTGCTCGCCGGCTGGTCGGGAACCGGGCAGTCATAGACCCGCTCCCAGGTTCGGCACGGCTCGTCCGTCAGGCAATCCTCGCGCACCAGTTTGCAGCCGGGCGTGCTTTCCAGCGTCTGGCAGTCCTGCGCCTCGGTATAGGTCGCGCAAGCATAGCTGCGCGACCAGGCCCAGCAGGGCTGGGTGATAGCCACGCCATCGACGATGCGCGTCACCGGATCGCTGTCGGTGCAAGTCTCGGTATCCTGCTGGCAGGTGCTGTCACCGGCGAGGCTGGCGCACTGGCTTTCGTCGCGCGTCGTCGTGACGACATTCTCGCCTGTCACCGTGTAGGGCGTCGCGCCGTCGACCGGGGACGTGCAGCTGACAAGATCGACCCGGAGGTCGCCCGAGTTGCAACCCCAGTAGATGCCCAGATAGGAATCGCACAGGTTGATCGGGTACGACTGCGTGACCGTGCATTGCGGCGCTGGATAGCGGTTGCAGTTGTAGACGGTAGCTGGATCGACACCGCTGCCGCCGACGCAATAATAGCCATAGACCTGCCGCTGCTCGACCGTGGTTTTGAGCGTCACCGGGCAGTTCTTCGTCTCCTGGGTCGCTGTGTAGCCGGTGTTGCAGGTGGCCATGTAGCGTGCGGCGGTGCCGGTTCCCGGAGGCAGGGGGACGCAGCGGCCTTGCGTGCCGCCGATCGCCATGCCGCTCGTATAGGAGAGCGGATCGTCACTAATGACCTTGCTGCGCGCGATAGTCGCATCGAGATCCTGCGGCGCGAAGCGCGCGCGCCGATCCATCGAATCCTTCATCGTGCGATAACCGGTGCTGCTGCTCGTCTGACTGGCCGCTTCACGGCTCATCCGGTCGGGATCGTCGAAGTAGGCCGATTGGCTCGGCACCCCGCCGAAATTGGGTATCCGGCTGGCATCGGGCTGGACCGTCGCGGCATTCTGCGCCGTCCCGGCCTTGTCCTTGCCGAAAGCTTTCCCGTTGGCCTTGGCGGCGTCCATGGTGCCCTGGGCCTGAGCGTGGGCCAGGGTGGGGCATATGAGTGCGAGCGCAATGCTCGCGAGGAAAGTGCCTTTCATGGCTTTTGCCTTTCAAGTCGGGCGAGATGCTGGGCGGCGAGCTTCGCGCCGGGGCCGCTGCCTTGCGCAAAGGTCGTGAGCGCATGGGCCGTGGTCACATTGCCGCTCATGCGATCGAAGGGCGGGACGGCGGTGGTGCAATCGAAGCCGTCGCACAGGTCGAAGTCGCTCGAGGTGACGACGTAGGTCGGCACGGCTTCGATGCCGAAGGCGCGGAACAGGCGCGGGTCGATCCCGACACCATCCATCTGCTCGCCGGGCTTCAGGACACGCGACAGGGCATCGGTCATGACCTTGGCCGAGCCTTGCGTAAGCCCGCGGAACACGACCACGCCGCCGGCGCGCGTCACGTCATCCATCATCTGCCGAAGGGCGGTGGCCGGCATCGACAGCGACGCAAAGGCAATGAAGCGAGGGGCCTCGCCCAAGCCATTCTTGGCCATGTCGCCGGCATCGACAACCATCCGGTCGAAGTCGAATGTCGGATCGCCGGATTGCCCGCGCGGCTTGGGTTCGTTCGCATAGCGCCGACCGTTGGTCTTGCCGGCTTCCGCGCTTGCAGTGGCTTCGGCCGTGACCGCGCTGGCCCGCGCGCGGGCCTGGGCCGCGAGCGAATCGGCCTCACCGGCTTCACTTGCCGCCCGCGCGCGGATCGCCTCGAGATCGATGTCCGGGGCGGTGCTCTGGGCAAGCGCGCCGCCGAGGGCCGCCGTGCTCGCAAGTGCTGCCAGCACAATATGGTGAAGGGAGGTTTTCATAGCGCGCAACAGTTCCGCTTGCGCCAGACCAGATAGCCCATGTCCTCGCCGATGGCGGGGTAGACTTGGCCTGCCGACATGAAGGTGGTGGAAGCGCCAATGGGCGCGCAGGCGTAGCGGCCCTTGGTCTGCGGATTGGGGTTGGTGGCCTGGAAGCGGTATTGCTGCTTGCGCATCACCGGCATCAGGTACTTGCCGCACAGACCCTTGCCGCCCATCGTCCCCCAGGCGACGAGTTCGCGGTGGAGCTTGTAGGCAAAGCGTGAAAGCGCGAGCCGCGAGGCCTGGACATGGCCGATCGTTGCCGAGACGTTGCCGTTGAGCGGATACATCGTGCCCTGGCAGCCCGCGCACCAGAACAGCGCATCCGATGGCAGCTTGGCTGTTGCGAGGACGCAGTCGGCAGCGCATGCCGCCAGTGCCAGCGGATTGGCAAACAGCACGGCCTCAGGGTTGATGATCGCGGTGAGTTCGCTGTCCTGCCACAGCGGGTCGATCTCGGTGATGTAGAGAATGTCGATTGAGCCCGATTCAAGGCACAGGAAGTCGGCGACGATCTCCATCCAGTAGATCAGCGGATAGGCATACCAGTGGACGTGCCACTGCGAGTTGTACTGCGTCGCGCCGCCGACCGCCGAAGGCCCGGCCATCGATTTGAAGCCAATGTCGAAGCCGGGGTCGAGCTTCATTCCGCCGAGGTTGACGAAGCACCACGGCTTCATGCTGACGTCGGCAAGCCGCACCGGCTCCCAGAACCCCATGGCAATGCCAGGGCGCAGCCCGCACAGGCACACCGGCAACGCCGGATTGTCGGGGTCTGGCCGCCCCGATGGCCAGATCTTCAGACCCCCGATCGAGATCGGGAACAGGCACGACCAGCAGATGTCGGTGATCGGGTTGACGAACTTGCCGGTGCAGCGGCCCGGCCCCGCCGAAGCGGATGCCGGGGAACTGCTGGCAAATGCGAGGAGAAGCGAGGCGAGAAGCGCAAAGCAGTGCCTTGCTGCTGGGCGAGATTTCCAGATCATGGCTGTTGTCCGAGCTTGGGCCTGATGGCCTGTTCGGTGACGAGGAGGACGCGGCCCTGCTGCTCGACCGTTGCGGGCACCGCACGGATGCCGAAGCGTTCGACAAGCTTGCCGCCCTGGTCAAAATAGAAACGCCGTTGGCGTGCCTTCATCAGATCGAGCGGGGCGCCGTTGACCAGGATGAACTTGGCCGTCGTCCCGGCGTAGCGCCTGGCGGCCCAGTCAACCTGTGCGGCATCGTCGCCATTGAGGAAGACCAACGGCGCGCGCAGCGGCACCGTATCGAGCGGATTGACGCGGGTGCCCCGCGCCATGATGACCCGGCCCTTGTCATCGCGGATGTCGGCTTCGACCGTGATGGTCGGATCGAAGTTCCAGCGCCGCATGGCCGATGTCGTCACGATTCCCGCGACCGGTACCGGGCGCTTGACCCGCGCGATGGTCCGCCGCTTCAAATCCTCGTTAAGCCGGGCCGTCTCGCCGGTTTTTTCGAGATGCTGGAGGCGCGCATGGATCTGCTGGAGGAGATCGGGCTCGATCACCGGCCAGACGGCGCCTTGCTGGCCGTAGTCGCGGGCCACTGCCTGCCCTGCGAAGATCTGACCGCCGAGGACTAGCGCCAGCGCGGTGACGCACAGGGGGAAGCTGAGCGCCTTCACAACACCGGCCTCCCGACCCCGAGGACGGATCTGGCGCAGATCCAGCCAATCGCGGCGTAGCGGCTGTCGAACCCGTCCTTGTGCCCGGTTGCGACGAAGTAGCAGCCCTTGGGAATGATACCGGTCGGTCCCAATGCCAGCGGTTCGCCGAACCGGCTGACAACCTTGGCAATGGCAACCGCCTTGCCGTTGACGAAAAAGGTGCGCCCCTCCCTTGTGACCAAGTCTCCAGCGACCCCCATGACCTGCTTGCCGAAGGGCTGCGGGGCGGCCCCAAAATGCCGCGTCAACAGCGCCGATGGTGGCGGATCGAACAGGATCAGATCACCACGCACGGGCACCGCGCTGCGGTCAAGCCAGATCGCCCAGTGCGGCAGCGAGGGGCTGGCATTGATCATCAGCGCATGGGTCTGCGCGAAGTTCGTCGTGGCGCCGAGCGCTAGCGTAGCGGTGCCAAGCCCGGCCCAGAGGGCAAGGCGCGGCCAGCCCGCGCGAAGCCGGCCAGCGCGAGGCGAGGGGGCATCAGCGGCTGGCATGGGCGGCGGCCCCCATCCGGCGCGCAACGTCGGCGCGCACTTCGCCGGTCAGATCCGGCACGGTCCCGGCGACCACGGCTTCGGCCACCAGGACCGTGCGGCCTTGCTTTCCGAGCTTGGCGACCGAGGCTTCGACCGCTTTCAAATAGGTCTCGACGCGCGCCTTCATTGCTTCGGGAGGCCTGCCCGAGCGGGCTTCGGCCTCGACAAAATCACCCATGATCTGGCTGAGCTGGACCGTGACCACCTCGCGGCGCTCGAGCGTGACGATCTTGTGGGTTGCCCAGGCACCCCAGAGCGTCGAACCCATCAGGCTGGCCGTGATTGCGAGCGCGCCGGGCGAGACACCTGCGAAACGGCGCGGCGCGGCTGATGTTGCCAGAATGTTCCTCACAGAACTTCCTTTCGGGGAGCAAGGGCGGCCGAGACCTCGTCGAGGAAGCGCGGCAGGCGCCAGATCACGATGAGTGTGGCCACACCGAACAGGCCGAGCTTCAGCTCATTGATGAAGCCTGCCTGGGCAGCATGATCGGCCGCGAGATAGTGCGCGGCGAGATTGCCGAGGTGCATGAAGAACAGGCCAAGGTCGCCGCCCGCCAGCAGCAGGAAGAAGAGCAGCGGCAGTCCGAGGACCGCGAGGTAGATCGAGCCAAGGTAAGCCCCCGCCTTGATCAGGATGAAGCAGATATCGCGCAGCGGCTGCCGCCAGTGCCGGGTGCTGATGGGGCCACGCCGGTTATCGCCGGGCGGGGTTTCCACTTCGCGGTCGAACGGGGAGACAAGGTGAAGGGGCATGGAAAGGTCCTCTGGTTGGCTGGATTCAGTCGTGGTCGGGAAAGGCGATGCGCTCGATCGCATCGGCAAGCTGGTGGCCGCGCGCGATCTCGGCATCGATCGCCGCGAAGGTCTGCGGCGAGCTGGAGAACAGCGTGGCCGAATAGTCGTCGAGCACGAGCCGGCCGATTGTCTCGGTCTCCGGTCCCTTGATGAAGACTTCGGAATAGGAGTTGCCCTGCCGCTTGAGGCTGCGGATCAGCGTCTCGGTGCGGTCGTCCATGTCGAGGCGTTTGCTGGCCTTGAAATCGGCGATCGTCTCGGGCTTCTGCTGGAGGATCAGCATCCAGTCGCTGTTCTCGAGTGCCGCCGTCGCACCATCTGACTTGTAGTAGTCGTTCAAGGACTGGGTCGCGGTGGCGAGCGCGCCGCCGTATTTGCGGCAAGTGCGGGCATAGGTCTCGACGAACTCACCCATCGAGCCGCCTTTCAGCATTGACCAGGCTTCGTCGATGAGTAGCAGCTTTCTCACCGAACGCGGGCTGCGCGTCATCGCCTGGCTGGTCATGAACATGATCGCCGAGAGCACCACCGAGCGCAGTTCCTCGCGGGCCGCCAGATCCGACATCTCGAAAACGGTGAAGTCGCTGGTCAGGTCGAGGCTGGCCTGGCCCTCGAAGAAGGCGCCGTAAGTGCCGCCCGCCATGAACGGGCCAAGCGCGGTCGCCAGGTCGGTCGCGGTGTCGTGGCCGGAGCTGGTTAGCGCCTCGCCGATCGCGGTGATGGTCGCCTGGGTGCCGAGCTCGCTCCACACCGTGTTCACAGCCCGGTCGATGAGCCCGCGCTCGGTATCGGTGAGCGCGGCGGAATGCCGCGCCATCTGCCCGACGATGGCCTTGACCATGCCAAAGCAGTCGAGGCGGTAATCGTCGTCCTCGTCGGCGCGGGCGGCATCGATCATCGAGAAGGGATTGAGGCAGAAGCCCGCCTTCATCGTGAACTCGACAAACCGGCCGCCCTGGAGCTTGACCGAGTGTTCGAAACTGCGCCCGTCGTCGATGACGACGACCTTGGCGCCGGCTCCGCGCAGCGCTGCGCACATCTCCTGAAGAAGCACGGACTTGCCCGAACCCGACTTGCCGCAGATCGCGACATTGTGATTGCCCGCCTCGTTCTCGAACGGCGACCAGAAGAAGGGCTGCCCTCGCCGGCCGATGAACAGCATGTGCGGATGCTCGCTGCCGAGATATTCGCCCTGCATCGGCGCAATATTGGCCGCCGTGGTCGAGAGCAGCGTGCGGAAGCGCTTGAGGCGTTCCATGTCGGCAGCGAGCCCGTCGGCGAGTGTCAGCGGCATGGCGGCGAGCAGGCCCTGGATCTGGAGATAGCGCTCGTCGGCAAGATCCCAGCCCGCAGCCTTGTAGATCGACTTCACCGCGCGTTCGTGGCGGTCACCAAGCCCGGCAGGCGAGAACGTCGTGAGGCCATAGAAGACCCTGACCAGACGGCGGCCCTCCTGGAGTTCGGACTGGACGTGCTGCCATTCGGCCGACTGCTCGGCGAGACGCGGCAGGAAACGCGCGCTGCGCGTTCCCGCCAGGCTGGTAGTGCGCATGAATTTGAATCCGGCCTTGGCCGCGGCGGCTTCCTGGTCGGGATAGACAAGGCACAGCATGGTCGCGGTGGGACACGGAAAACGCAGCTTGTCGGTAAACAGGTCGCCAATCAGGCGTGCACATTCCCACGGCGCCCAGCGCGGCGGCATATTGCGCGCGCCGAAATGCCGCACGTCGAAGGTGTCGGGATAGACGGTGCCGATTTCGGGCACGCCGTCGCTCAGCGCGCCGGTCGCGCGGAAGCGCTCGGTCTTGAGTTGCATCCGGTCCTCGTGGACGATGAGTTCGATGTCACGACGGATCGCCTGGTCGGCAATCGGGTCATTGGGGTTGTACGGCACGGCATCGTCCTGCGGCGCGGTGGTCGGCGAGGTCAGATCGTCGATCAGCGCGATCAGGCCCTGCGGCTCGACTTCGGCGACGCCGAGATTGAGCGACTTCAGCATGGCGATGAGGCCTTCGCGGGTCTGGACCAGCTCTTCGTTGGGCACGGCCTTGGCCGCCGGCACGCCCACCGAAATGATCACCTGGTGGTGACGGGTGTGGAACGGAGCGTCGTCCGAGGCGGAATGCCAGACCATGCCATAAAGGCGGCGTGCCCGGTGGCGGGCGATGGCCTCATAGACGCCGCCCTGGAGATAGCGCGGCGCAAACCACGGAGCGATGATCCGGCTGATGCGTGGTGACGCAAGGTGCAGGACCTGGAGGCATGCTCCCGGCGGCAGTCCTTCGGAGAAGAACTGCCCCAGGATTTCGCCGGTGCGCTCGTCGGCGCCAATGAGCGGCGTGACCGCCAGGACAAAGCCCTTCGAGCGTGCGTTCACATAGAGTCGGCTCTGCGGGTCATAAACCCGGTAGGGTAGCCAGTCCGATAGCATGTCGAGCATCAGACGCGGACGCGCGTCCTCGGCATGTTCGGCGTCGCCAAGCAGCCCTGTCAGCAGCCGGTCGCACAGGACTCGAAACGAGACGGCCATCAGTTCTTCCCTTCAGGAGATGCGACCGCAGCCTTGCTGACGGGACCGGCCGCGCTGTTGCCCGGCGCGCTTTCCTGGGCCTTGGCCTTTTTCGCCTTCGCGGCTGCGAGGGCTTCGAGGCTCGGGAACTGCAATCCAGGTATGGAAGAGTGTGGCCGAGGGGTTCGATCATGCGGGGGAGAGGGCATGTCGAACCCCTCGACCGCCGGTGCCTGAGCACCGGCAATTGCCTCGGCCGCCGTGGAGGGGAGGGCCAGCGGGGAGGCAAGCGGGAAAGGAGAAGTGTCGCCGGACATCAGCGGCGCATTGGCGTCAGTGGCACTATCCGGGGTAAGAGGAGCGGGGCTGATAGGCTCGGCATCGGCAGCGGCATTCTGCGCGGCCTTCAGTTGCTTGCGCAGCTGACGCATCAGCTCGGGTGCTTCCGCAACGTCCTTGCGCCGCAGCGCACCGGCCCATTGCGGGTTCTCGACGACCGCCCAGGCCACGGCTTCATCGTGGAGCGTGCCGGCTTCATCGACATGTGCTGGAAACACGATGCGGATCGTGCGCTCGGACGTGCGGGCCAGATCGCCGCTTGCGATCCCGGCGCGCACCCGCGCCGTCTCAATGCCGGTGGGCGGCAAGTGCCCGAGTTCGGTGGTCGCCCGCTGGTCGATCACATGGGAGGGTGCGCAATCGCCCTTGGGCGCGCGGCAGGTGAAGTCGCCTTCGATGTTGGTGCCGAGGCCCACGCAGCCGCTCGAGACGAGGGCGAGGGCGGCAAGCGGGACGAGACGGACATGGGAAGACATGACGATCAGCCTTTCGGATTGGACGGCGCGGCCGTCAGGAAGGCGCGAAGCGCAGCGGCCGGGCGGTAGCCCTCGATCACCGCGCCATCGGACGGGCGGACGATGACGGGTGTCCCGCCGAAGCCGTGTGCCTTGGCAAAGGCCTCGTTGGCATCGAGCCCGCTGGTGTCGCAGGGCCCCGGATTAGCGAGGGCGAGGCCCGAATAGGCGGCATTCAGCGCCACTTCGGGACGCGGTGAGCAGAGCACCCGCTCGGAGTCCTTGCGGCTTTGTGCGCCGAAGATCGAAATCGGGCGTTCCTCTACCCGCGCGCCGATCGCCCTCAGCTCCTCCTTCAGCTTCTTGCAGTAGCTGCAGTGGAAGTCGGAGAAGACCACGACCCTGGGGCCGTTCGCCGGTCCCCAGTGGATCGCGCCATTGGCGGGAAGTCCGGCGAGCGAGACCGTTTTGGGTGCCGCGGCGCGCTGCGGCGGAGCCGCGTCGCTGTCGCCTTGGCGCCGCGCGGCACCCGCCGCGAGCAGGTCGGGGTTGAGTGCGAGAAGCCGCGCCGCTGTCAGATCCTGGCGCGCCTCCATGTCGTAGATGCGCCCGATCACAAGATACTTGGCGCGGGCATCGACGTAAAAGAGCGTCGACTTCGAGGCGACTTCGCAAAGGCCGCCAAGCCCTGAGCAGTTGATCGCATCGATCGGCGTCTTGGGCAGCCGGAGCTTCAGCGCGGCGCGCACCTTGGCAAGGTCGGGGGCGGCATTGGCAGGGCTCGCGAGATGGGCCGCACCCCAGCCGGTTCCGGCCGAAAGCGAGGTCAGTGCGACAAGGCCGAGTGCAACTCTTGCCCAGCGGCGGGGCCGCGTTTGCGTTTCTTCGATCATTGGGAATTCCTCACATAGACGCCGTCAAGGAAGACGATCTCGACATCGATGCCGGTCGGCATCTCGACGACTGGCTGGTATTGCTCGGCGCGCTCGATCAGGTACTTGCTGACCGTGTCGGCGGCATCGGCCGCGCCCTGCCCGAGCCCGCCGCCGAGAATGTCTCCGGGCGAGAGCTTCGAGCGGGTGCCATCGGCATTGGTGGTGACGCCTGAAAACGTGCTGTTGGCATTGGCGGAGAACCCCCGTCCGAAGCCGCCGACGATGCCGGCGAGCAGCGCCTGGGTGACCAGATTGCCCTCGCGGCTGACGACGCGGCCGCGCACCCCCGACTTACCGGCAAAGCTGATGAAGCCCTTGACCTCGGAGACCGCGACGCGGCCGCCCGGCTGATCGCAGGTCATGCGGGCCAGCTTCACATAGACCTTCTCCGATGAGAGATCGCCGCGCGCGGCCCCGTTGACGATGCAGCCCTGGATGCGGGTAGTGAGCACCTTGCCGTTCTGCAGGACCGAGCGTGCCGGACCTGTGATCCGCAGGACCACCGGCAGCGGGTCGGTCTGGCTCGCAACCCCTGCCGAGGCATCGACGCCGACAATGACACGCGCCGAGGCGTAAGAGTTGGGGGGCAGGAAGTCGGGCGAGTCCTCGACCACCAGTGGCGGGGCGTCGGGTCGCGCGACCTTGAGACCGGCAGCATTGCCCTTGTCCCCGGTAAAGCTCATCAGCTTCACTTCGCCGGGCGCGGCGCCGTCGGGCGGACTGGCGGCCTGGCCGCCGAGCCCCGGCGGAACCGGCGCACGGCCGCGAGCATCGTAACTTCCGGCCTGCGGGCCATAGGCGGGCAGCGGAGCCGCTGGTTGAGGGGCAGCTGGCCCGGCGGCGGCTTGTTCCTTCAACCGGGTGTTCTCGGCAGTGATGGCATCGATCGCGGCCTGCCCATCGGTGCGCATGGCCTGGTTCTCTGCCTTGAGCGCTGCGAGCTCCGCCTCGACCTGACCGCGCGGCAACTGGGCATCCTTGAGCGCCTTCTGCTCGCGGGAGACGGCATCAAGACGATTGCCATAGACCGCCACGAATTCGCGCTGGGAGAGGTCGCGGTTGACGAGGCCCGCCGTGTCGATCGTCTCGGCACCGCCTGCCTTGCCGTCCTGCTTGGGATCGTCCGATCCGAAGATGAACCAGCTCCCGCCGACGAGCAGGACGGCGCCGACACCGGCCAGAAGCAGCTGCTGGCGCTTTGCAGTCCGGGCATTGAGCCGGACGAGATTGCCGCCCTCATGTTGATCCGGCTGCGCGCCGGTGTCGGGGGATGCCGGCTCACGGGTCGTATCAGTCATGGGTCTGCTCCCCATTGGGGCCGACGACATAGGCAGTCGTGCTGGCACCGGGCTCGAGGGCGGGATTGGCGATCGCCACGGCCAGCGCGTCGCGCGGGGCGAGGTCCTGCTCGGCGATGGTCATCGGCTTCGCGCCGCGATTGGTGAGATGGATGACCTTGCCGGTCAGCGCCGCGCCGCGGTAATCGGCGATCAGCTGCACCTCGAGGGAGCCAACGCGCGCTGGAAGTGCAGCCGACTGGCGTATCCGGTAGCCGTCGATCGCGGCGTTGTTCGCCATCGCCTGGACGAGGCGCACCGCGGTTTCGCCTAGCGGGGTCTCGGTTTCCCAGCGGGTCGCGTCATTTCTGGCGATTGCCGGATTGGTGATGAAGACCTGTTGGGCCTCGATCCGTTCGACCGGGCAGGCGAGCTTGTAAACGTAGCCCTTCTTCGTCGTGGCGAAGAAGCTGATCTTGGCCGCCGCGTAAGTCTCGGGGACGGAGACATAGATGTCCCCGCGCACTGGCTCGTTGGTGACGGCAAAGTCGTTGTAGGGATAACCGGTCGAGAGCTTCGACACGCTGGCAAACTGGTCGCCGACCAGCGCAAACCGGGTCAGTTCGCGCGACGAGACCGAGCATTCGATCGTGCCGCCATCGGCGGTCTGCTTGAACTGGTCGGCTTGCGCCGGACTGGCGAGCAGCGCCGCGAGCAGGGGGAGGGCTGCGGCTGATCGCCGCAACTTGGGCATGAGGTCCATCACTGGCGCTCCTTAGGTTTGTCGTCGGTGGGAAGCTGGGCAAACCCGGCCAGCGCGAGACGCAGGCCCCGGTAGGTCCAGGTGAAGCGGAAGCGCCGGTCGTCGCTGGCAATGACCTGGGCGCCGACAAAGGTCTTGAGCGTGCCCTTGACCTCCGAGGTGAGCCCTTTGGGATCGACCGTCATCGACTTGATGACGAAGGCCTGGGTCACATCGGAGCCACGCTGTTCCTCGACAATCCGCACCAGGTCGGCCTTCAGGCGGCCGTGGCTTGCCGGATCGGCAAGGTCGAGGATCGCCGCCATCCAGTAGTCGAGGCCTTCAGGGCTGCGATTGAGCAGCATAAGCGCGGCATCGCGGGTGACAAATTCGAGGTAATCGGCGCTGGCGCCGGCGCTCGATACCGTCAGCGGCGCGCGCAGCGTCGGCAGCAGCACGACTTCGCGGTCGCGTGTGGCAGCAAGTCCGCCGGTGACGACGACCGCGAGGGCGAGACCTGCACTCGTCAGCGCGAACATGTTACGCTGCCTGAGCAGCGCTTGGCTGCGTTCATGAGAAAACTGGGCAAGCATGAGCCTCTCCCCTCAACCGGCCAGCAGCCGGCAATGGGAGGGCGGCGTCATCCTGAGGCCGGTGAACCCCGCAGGCAGATACCAGTAGGCGGCATGCAAAACCCAGGAGCTAGCGCGTCCTGCTTTCGCCTTTCGCAGTGCGAACCAGGCGCCAAACGAGAGCCCGATGCCGATAAAGATATGCTGTGCGAGGATTCCCCAGGTGAAGGGGATGATCATCCCGGCGAACTCGTCAAGGGTCCAGAAGCCGATGAGCTCCGGATCGTCGAGCCGACGGGGAATGATGTACCGATCGTTCATGATGACGCGCGCCCTCCTGTCCGCCGCCGTCAGATGACGGCGGTGACGACCGAAGTGACGATCGGCACGCCCGTGCCGACGCCGATGCCGACGCCAACCGGGACCGCGATCTGCGACAGGGTGAACCGGCCCGAGGCGAGGCCGATGAGGCCACCTGCGAGGCTCAGCACGGTGATGATTTTGCCCCCTGAGCCTTCGAGAAAGTCGGTGAACTTGGTCAGCGCCGGGGCGAAGGTGGTGTCCGCGCCGGCGTAGGCAGCACTTGCTGCGAGCGCGGCAACTGCGACCGGGAGAACGAGGCTGGCAGCTTGGGTGAAGCGAGGGGCGCCGAGGCGCCGGGGGAGGGCAAGTGCAGGCATGAAGAAAGCTCCGGTTGGAGGGTTGGGCACAGCGTCTTGCGTTCGCTGTGTGTTCTTCATGCATCTAGGAAATGATCGTAGGAAAGTGTGAATGTGCGATGGGGCCGAAATTCGGATGCATACGGACAAAAGGAATGTGGGGAGGTGACTGAAAACGGTGAGATAGCCGCATTATAACCAATATATAGACGCTGGAATCGGCGGAGTGCGACGGCGAATCGCGGCGTGGCCATGTCTCATTTCAAATGGCCTAGAACCTAGATGTTCTATTATTGTTCTTTTTGGTTTCCTACAGGTAGGAGGCTGCGATATGCCTGCGAATCATGCGATCGTGATGGAGTGACGCGACGATGCCCAACCTGCCTTCCATGCCCGACGCGGCCAATGAGCGCCTTGCACGCACGCTGTGCTGCGCAGTGGATGGAGCGGGTAAGCCGCGACACCAGATTGCCCGCGAGGCCGGTATGCACAAGGACACGCTGCTGCGTGTCATCCGCGGCGAACGCCCGATTACACTCGATGAGGCAGCCCGGATACTGGAGGCTTGCGGCGCTCCTGTGCGCGCCACTCTGGCGCTCGTACTCGCTGGGCATGAAGCGCTCGCCGTGCAGTGGATGCACCATGAGATGGGCGCCTTCCTCGACGAGTTCTTCTCCGCGCTGCCAGGCGAATTGCACGAGGCGCTCGGCGACAGGATTGGTGATTTGCGGCCGCGCTGGGCGATCGGCACGTCGCGCCTGGTTGCCCGCATGCTGTCCAAGCACATCGATGAATTTGCCGATCGTGATCTGTCACTCGCGATCGGCAGGTGAGGGGGAGGCGATGATCGGAGGGGAACCCGACACTTGCTTTGTCCAAGGATTTTCTCATGCCTTCCATCCAGTTGAATACTGAATCGTCAGCCTCGCTTGCAGGCGTTGATGCCATCCCGTATCCGCCTGCGCCGCGGCTAATCCGCTTGCCCGAAGTGATGGCCCGTGTCGGATTGAAGCGGTCCGCAATCTACCAGCGCATGAGCGAGGGCCGGTTCCCGAAATCGCGGTCGCTTGGCGGCAAGTGCACGGTTTGGGTTGAGGCTGAAATTGATGCTTGGATCAATACGGTGGCGGCGCGCTAAGTGCCCCGGATCTTAGCTCATTGAATCGATGATTCCGATGGGGTCGGTTGAGGGACTTGCCCGCAAGCTTGGTCCAAGCAGGATTCAGGGCCCGTCACTTCAAGAACCGGAGAAAATCCGCCCCCTGCCGTCCGCATGTTGGTGGTTTGGCCTTGATAAAGCCGTGCGGCGGCGAGCAGCAGCTCGCCAGCATATGTGTATAGTCGGATGTCAGTTTTGAGAACGATGCTTTCGCCCGCCACAGTTGCGTTGCGTGCACTGGGCGCGGCGAAGGCCTGGGCGACATATTCGCCGCTGACGATCTCATCCCACACCCGGCGCGTGAGCTTGTCACCTCGATACGCCGCTTTGCTGCCGTGACCGCGGGCCGGCTTGAAAAACAGGCTCCGGCGTTCGCGCCAGAGTTCCTCGTTATTGGTGGCCGTGACGACAACGGTCCGCGGCAGGCCACCACGCAGAACGGCTCGTCGTGCGGTCGATAGACCCCAATCATCCAGCCGTGCATCGTCGGACAGCAGTGCAAGGTTGCGCTTGTCTGCGAAGAGGGCGTGGACATAAGGCGACGGTGTGAGGACGACTGCCCCTTGCAGATACGCGGCCTGGAGTGCGGCATGTCGCGGCTCCTCAAGCGAGAAGTCGACCAGGCGGTTGTAGACCAGGTCGATAGTACGCCCGTGGACCGTTAGCTTGTGTCCCTCGAACACCATTTCTGCGGGATCAACGATCACTGCTGGGATGCCCTGTCCTTCGAGCATCTCCTTCGCCAGCTGGAACTCCGGGTATAAATGCTGCTGTTCGGGCAGGTCATCGACAATCGCAACCAGCGCCGGCTGGCCCCCACCGCGCTGCAACTGCCATTCGGCCGTAAACATTCGAGCCACACGCTCGGCAAACTCACTTTCGGTCAGCGGCCTGACCTGGAACTCTGCCTCCTGACAACAGGCGTGCTGTGCCCCCGCCAGAAACGCATTGAGGAAGGCTCCCCCGGCATTGGTGTTCACCTCGATGAGCTTTGGACCGTCAGGAGCGAGGTGAAAGTCGTAACCCATGAATGCCCCGACCGGCCCGAAGTCCAGTTGTGCCGATGGCGGTGCATGGGACAAGGTGGCCGCACGATAGGCTGGTAACTGCGCGGCCTCCTCAACGGCATCGACGATCAGCATCATTTTGCCCAGCGTTGCCGATGGAACGAACACGGGAACATTGGAAAACAGCGTCGCATGCGATTCACTCAGCCGCTGCGCAAAACCCTCGATCCGGACTGCTCTGTCCAGGGCTTCTTCCAACTCCTTTCGGTCGAGTGAGATACAGAAACAGCCCAAGTTAAGCTGCTCTGCAATCGCTTCCGTGGCGACCGGCACGCCGTTCGGGGGCTCAATGGGGGACACCTCGTTCCTTTCTGGCATAAGTATTGGCGCAACATGAACGCTTGAACTGAGAGGATGAAGCCAATTCGTCTGGGGTTGGCATCATCAAGCCATGCCGTCGTGAGAGATAAGTAACGGCTGCTCACCTGCATTTTCCTCGCATCAGTCTTATTGCGTGCGATCCCGTTGATGATTGGACAATCAGGACGTGCGTCGCCGGAACAGTGCTCAGCCAACGTCAACAGTGTCACGCGCATTTGTTCCAACTGCTCTGCCTTTCGATGAAGCTCGGCGGCACGGGCAAGAGCAAGACTTTTTACGTCTGCGCTCGATCGATTGCGATCTGCCCAGAGCGAGAGCATTCTCGTTATCTTCCCGTCCCAGCATCGCGAAACGGGAGTCGATCCGGCGCGGGAATAGCGCCATTCCTTTGCTGGCCGTGGCATCGCCGACCAGCGGTTTCAGATCGAATGTTCGAAAGTCGGGCGTGCTCAGCAATTCCTGCCGGATCGCCTGACCACTGAAGGCCGTGTAGGTCCCGTGAAACATGACTTCACCGTCGTTGTCGACAACCCGGACCAGCCGTAAATCCTCGATGCCGCTGCGCTGACTTGGCGTTGTTGGAAATATCACGATTTCCGACAGATCATGACTGCCGTCATACTTGATCCGCGTACACGCGTCCTCCGCGTGAGGGCCGGCGACGGCTTCGGTTGTAAGAACTAGCGGTCTTGGGCTGGGTGGGTTGATAGCTACTGCACCCTCGGCAGAAACTATCCCGGTCCGAAACGTTACCGATGACTTCGCCAACGAATCTTAATGAGAGCACGAGCCGGCTGCTTCCCACCGGCAGACCGGCCTGGTTTGGGTGAGCAACAATGCTCGGATTGAACAAGGCCGCCGCCTCATATGAGTATTCGTTGCAGAAGTGCGCGCCGATCAGAACGGCTTGCTCATCATTCACCTGGCATTTGCAAATCTCAATGCCGTCTACCTCGCGAAAGCGCCGCCGAAAAATCGAGGATGCATCCCGGTGCCTTCCCGAAAAATCCTGCAGGATGCGCTCGAGTTTATCATGTAGCGCGGTCGCATCAAGCGCGAGCACCGGGTCGGCTATACGCTGAGCGCGAGGGCGGTCGGGCGCTGCATATTTGTAGGCTTCAACTGAGGGCATGTAGGGGCGGATAACCACTCTTGCCGGATTGGGCCGGAGCAGCACCGGAAGCCTGTTAACGAATTCGGCGGTCGACACGGCGGGTTCCTATCCACTGTCCTGAATTGTATCATCATCAAAGCGCAGCAACGACGAAGAGCAAGCTGTTTGCATTGCTTGTCCTAGACGATTGGGTGACAACTCGCGCTCGTTGGTTTTTTGAATGCTGAAACGCTTCAGGTCAGTCCACTGGCGCCAATCTCGCGTCCGCCCGATCTGTGGCCTCGCGCCCCGGGCAAATTGCACTCGCACTCCAACGCGATCGCATTGCGTGGCCCGAAGCGCGCCAGCAATGAAGGTTGCTCCGCAACTGCCTTCGACATCGCGGTCAGCGCTGCGAGATAAACAAGGGTCGCCTCCGCACCTCGGCTTTCCTCCCCCGCATGCACCCGCATTACTGCTTTTTGATCGTAGTCACCTCTCCGGCGCTGCCCGTCACTGTCACCTCAAAATCAACCTTGTCGCCCACGGCAATGCCGGTCAGCAGATCGGGCTTGGCCGAAAAACCCATGGTCATGGGGGGCCAGCCAACGGCAGGGATCGCGCCGTGATCGAGCGTGATTTTACCTGCTGCGGCATCGATGGCAGTCACGCTGCCGGAACCTTTGCCCATTTTGGCATCAGCGGGCATCGCCATGCTCGCCATGGCATCGGCAGGTGCTTCGGCCTTGGGCTGTTCGGCTGCGGGCGCCTCGGCCTTCTTGCCGCAGCCGGACAGGGCGAGCGGCAGGGCGAACAGCGCGGTAATTATCTGGGTCTTTTTCATGTGGCTTCTCCTTAGTGTGGAACTTGGGTGTGCGTAAAATGCGGCGATTGTCGTGCCCTTCAGGCTTGATCTCTCGTCAAATAGCGGGTTGGTTCTTGGTCTCACAGAAAAGCGAAATCGTGCCCGTGGGAGTGTTGAGCGTATAGGCTGGGGCAACGATTTGACCCATAATGCGGGCCAATTCCCTTTCGATGAAACCATCGGCATTGGGCTGGGTATTGGTTCGGCCGTCGATCATCTGGATAAATCGGAACGCTTGACGCATGAGCCATTGGCCTTGCGCGGCATAGTCGACAATGCACACCAGCCCCTCAGGCTTGGCTGCCGCGAACATGGCGGCGATCCCTGAGCGCTTTCCGTCCAGTGGCACCTGATGAAACACCAAGCTCGAAACCACTTTGTCGAACGCGCCAAAATTGGCAGCATCACGTGCAAAACCATGCTGCCACTCGATATGGACGCCTGCAGCTTCAGCTTTGCGTTTTGCGATAGCAAGTGCTTGGGGATCGGGATCTAATCCCATGATGTGCGCATCAGGCCGGGCTTGTTTCAGCAAGATTGCCAACGACCCCGTTCCGCATCCGACATCAAGGATGGTATCGCCTGATACGGGCGCTAACCTCGTTAGAAGTTCACTTCGCCAAACCGCCTCCCGCGTCAGCAAGGCGACGCCGCTGTCATAAAGAAATGTCGGTGCAAATCTCCCCGCAGCGGGTGTGAACTCGGCACTGTCAGTCATCAGGATTGTCCTTCCTCCCTAGAAGCGGTGCCCCTCGGCGCATCAGCAGATAGGCCGCCGGGATAATGAGCATCGAAAGCAATGGCGCGGTCAGCATCCCGCCGACCATAGGCGCGGCGATCCGGCTCATCACTTCGGATCCGGTGCCGGTGCCGACCAGGATCGGGAAAAGCCCGGCCAGGATCACCGCGACCGTCATCGCTTTGGGCCGTACACGCAGCAGCGCGCCTTCTCGGACGGCGGCAGCGACATCGCCGTTCTCACGGTCATCGAGCGCGTGTTTCAGATAGATCAGCATCACCACGCCGAACTCGGCGGCAACGCCCGCCAGCGCGATGAACCCCACGCCGCTCGCGACCGACTGGTTGTAGCCGAGCAGATAGAGCAGCCACAGCCCACCGGTCAGCGCGAACGGCAATGTGCCCATGATGAGCAAGGCCTCGTCCCAGCGGCGGAAGGTAAGGTAAAGCAGCGCAAAGATGATCGCGAGCGTCACCGGCACGACAATCTTCATGCCTTCGGTGGCGCGGACCAGAAATTCGAACTGGCCGGTGTAGGAGACGCTGATCCCGGGAGGGAGCTTGACCTCGCGGGTGATCACCTTTTGCATGTCCCCGACCAGAGTCTGGAGATCGCGCCCGCGCCCATCGACGTAAATCCAGGTGACGGGCCTGCCATTCTCGCTCCGGAGCATCGGCGGGCCATCGCTGATCCGAACATCGGCAACGGTGCCGAGCGTGATCTGCTGGCGCGAGAGTGTGAGCACTGGCAGATTGATGATGTCATCGAGACTGTCGCGAATTTCGCGGGGGTAGCGCACGCTGATCGGATAGCGCGCCAGCCCTTCGACCGTCTGGCCGATGTTCTCCCCGCCGATCGCGCCCGAAACCACCGCCTGGACATCGGCGACTTTGAGGCCGTAACGCGCTGCAGCAGCGCGATTGATATCAACATCGATATAGCGCCCGCCGGTCAGCCGCTCGGCCAATGCCGAGGCAACCCCCGGCACGGTCTTGACCACTTGCTCGATCTGTTTCGATGTCCGGTCGATCTCGGCAAGATCGGAGCCCGCCACCTTGATCCCCACCGGACTCTTGATACCAGTCGCCAGCATGTCGATGCGATTGCGGATTGGCGGGATCCAGAAATTGGCGAGGCCGGGCACTTTGACCCGTGCATCCAGCTCCTCAATCAGCTTGTCCGGCGTCATGCCGGGTCGCCACTGGCCTTGCGGCTTGAACCGGATTGTCGTCTCGAACATTTCGAGCGGGGCAGGATCGGTCGCTGTATCAGCGCGGCCAGCCTTGCCGAACACACTTTCGACTTCGGGCACGGTCTTGATCAACCGGTCGGTCTGCTGGAGCAGCATCGATGCCTTGGCAGCCGAAATGCCGGGCAGTGCCGAAGGCATGTAGAGCAAATCGCCCTCATTCATCTGCGGCATGAACTCGCCGCCAAGCCGCGTCATGGGCCAAAGGCTGGTGGCGAAGATCAGCCCCGCGATCAGCAGCACCTGCTTTGGCCGTTCGAGCACCCAGTCGAGCGCGGGACGATAGGCGCGGGTCAGCCAGCGATTGACGGGATTGGCATCTTCGTTTGGGATTTTCCCGCGGATCAGCAGCCCCATCAGCACCGGGATCAGCGTGATCGACAGCAATGCTGCCGCTGCCATCGCATAGGTCTTGGTGAAGGCGAGCGGCGAGAACAGCCGGCCCTCCTGGCCCTGCAACGAGAAAATCGGAATGAACGAGAAGGTGATGATCAGCAGGCTGAGGAACAGCGCCGGGCCGACTTCCGCCGCGGCATCGGTGATGATCCGCCAGCGCGTCGGGTTATCCGGCTCGCTGCCGGGATGGTCATGGTGCCAGCGTTCGAGATGCTTGTGGGCATTCTCGATCATCACCACCGCCGCATCGACCATAGCGCCGACGGCAATGGCAATGCCGCCCAAGGACAAGATATTGGCGTTCAAACCCTGCGCCCGCATGATGATGAAGGCGATGAGGATGCCCAGCGGCAGGGTGAGGATCGCGACGAGCGCCGAGCGCGCGTGCCAGAGGAACAGCGCGCAGACGAGTGCGACGATGATGAACTCCTCGATGAGCTTGCTGGTGAGATTTTCCACCGCGCGATCGATCAGGCCGGAGCGGTCGTAAGTCGTAACGACCTCGACGCCGGGCGGGAGGCTCTTCTCGAGTTCATCGAGCTTGGTCTTGACGCCCTCGATCACTTCACGGGCATTCTTGCCCTGCCGCATGACGATGACACCGCCCGCCACCTCGCCCTCGCCATTGAGTTCGGCGATCCCGCGCCGCATGTCGGGGCCGATCTGGATGCTCGCCACATCCCCCAGCATCACCGGAATGCCGCCCGCCGCCGTTCGGATCGACACTGCGCGGAAATCATCGAGGGTCTTGAGGTAGCCGCTGGCCCGCACTGTGTATTCGGCCTCGGCCATTTCGACCGTGGCGCCACCGGTTTCCTGATTGGCGCGCCTCAAGGCATCGGCCACTTCCGTCGCCGTGACGCCATAGGCCGCCAGCTTCTGCGGATCGACCACGACCTGATATTGCCTGACCATGCCGCCGATGCTGGCGACTTCGGCAACGCCGGGGACAGCCTTCAACTCGTAGCGCAGGAACCAGTCCTGGATCGAGCGCAATTGCGCCAGATCGTGCCGTCCGGTCTTGTCGACCAGCGCATATTCGTAAATCCAGCCCACGCCCGTCGCGTCCGGTCCAAGCGAGGCTTTGGCCCCTTCGGGCAGACGGCTCTGCACCTGGCTCAGATATTCGAGCACGCGGCTGCGTGCCCAGTAGAGATCGGTGCCGTCGTCGAACAACACATAGACGAAGCTGTCGCCGGTGAAAGAATAGCCGCGCACCACTCGTGCGCCGGGCACCGAGAGCATGGTCGAGGTAATCGGATAGGTGACCTGGTTCTCGACGATCTGCGGGGCCTGCCCCGGATATGTCGTGCGGATGATGACCTGCACGTCGGAAAGATCGGGCAGCGCATCGACCGAGGTTGTCCTGACGGCGGCCACTCCGACGATTGTCAGTACCAGCGCCGCGGCCAGCACGAGCCCGCGTGCCGCGACCGAGGCGCGAATGATCCTGGCGATCATCGGCTGCCCTCCAGCGGCCGCACGGCGATTCCGGTAAGGCTTGCTTCGGAGTCGAGCAGGAACTGGCCTGATGCGACGACCTTCTCACCAACGGCAAGTCCGGCAAGCACCTCGGTCTTGCCGCTGCCTTCACGGCCTGTCCTCACTTCCGCCGGATGATAGCGGCCATCGCCCGTCGCCAGCATGACAATGCTGCGGGTGCCGGTGCGGATAACCGCTTCGCTCGGCACCAGCAGTGCAGGCTTTGCGTCCCCGCCCAGCGCAACCTGAGCGAACATGCCGGGGCGCAGGCGACCGCCCCGATTGGCAAGCTCGATACGTACGGTGAGCGTGCGACTGTCGGCCTGCGTGGTAGGCAGAACGGCAATCACCCGCCCGCCAAAGTTCTCACCCGGGAAGGCGGTGAGTGCCGCTGCCGCATTTTGCCCGACCCTGACGCTCCCGGCCTGCGCTTCGGGAACGGCGGCATTGAGCCAGACAGTGCCGATGCCAGTGACTTGGGCGAGCGACTGACCCTGGGCCAGGGTCACACCTTGCCGGGCATCGAGCGACTGAATCACGCCTGCTATCGGTGAGGTGATCGTCAATGTGCTATTGGTCCGGCCAGTTCGCTCGACTTGCGCGATCAGGGCGTCCGACATGCCCAGCAAGTGCAGCCGCTGCCGCGCGGCGGCCGTGAACTCCGGCTTGCCGAGGCGCTTGACCGCGAGAAATTCTGTCTGTTCGCCGCCCCATTCGGGCAATTGCACATCGGCGATGGGCGCACCCGCGCCGATCACATCGCCTGGCGCGCGGCGATAGACACGTGAGACGAAACCGCCGGAACGCGCTTGAACGATTGCCACGTCGCGCTGATTGAAGTCGATGCTGCCGGTCGCATTGAGCGTGTCGGAGAGATTGCCCATTTCGGCCGCGACAACCCGGATACCCAGATTCTGTATCGCCGCCGGGTCGATGCTGACACCCGTTGCCGCCGTCCCGACTGCGCCTTCGTCGGCATATTTGGCGACAAGCTGCATATCCATGAAGGGCGACTTGCCGGGCTTGTCGAACTTCTGGTTCGGAAACATCGGGTCGTAATAGTAGAGCACCTTGCGGCCATCATCGCTTGCCGTCGTTGGCGCCTCTTCGCCATTCCCCCGCTGCCCGAGCCAATACCCGCCGCCACCCGCAATCAGAATTGCCGCCAGTATTCCCGCGCGCCAGCGGACCGCATTCGCCCTGTCCATGCTCATGGCCGCATCTCCCCATAAGTAAAATTGATCCGTATCGCGTCGCGCGCGACCTCGGCCTCGCGTGCCAGCGCATCGACCTCGGCTTCGGCCAGCGCGAGTGATGACAGCAGCGCGCTGCCGAGGTCGAGCTTGCCCGCAGCATAACTTGCCATGTCGAGTTCAGCCCGGCGCTTTGAGAGGGGCACCAGGGTATTCCGCGCATTCATGAGCCGCTGATGGTGCATGGTATGGTCGGCAAGATCGCCATCGAGCGCGGCCGTGAATTCGCGTTCCCCGGCCACACGCAGCAGCCGTGCCCGTTCCGCTTCGCTTGCTCGCGCCGCGATCCTGGGATCCTGGCGGCGTTTGGTGAACAGCGGTAGATCGACGCTGACACCGACCGATACCATATCGCCATAAGCGGGATCGCGGCGGCCATAGGAGGTGCTGACGCGCCAATCGGGGCGCTTGTCAGCGCGGGCAAGTTCGGTCTCTGCATCCGCCGCGCCTACGCCGGCATCCAGTGCCCGCAGGCTCGGAAGCGAAACAAGCCCTGCCACGAGCCGGGCGCGGTCGATCTCGAGTATGGGCGGATCACCCGAGACGTCCGCGTATGGATCGCTGGTAAACCTCGCCAGCCTCGCCTGTGCCTTGGCGACATCGGCTGTGAGTTCGCTGCGCCGGTCGTTTACGGCGGCGCGCAGCTGGTCGGGTTCGAGCGCAGCGCTGGGCCGGGCTGACCCCGAAGCAAGCCGTGCCGAGACAGTTGCCTGAAGGTCGCCGAGGCTCGAATCGAGCCGCTGCAACTGTGCGAGCCGACGTTTGGCATAATAGAGATCAACCCAGGCAAGCGCGGTCTCAAGCCGGACATCTTGGGCCTCGATCGCAAGTCCTGCCTCGGCGACGCCGATGTTCGCCTGCGCGCGGGTCCGCTCGGCACGGCGCTTGGCCGGATTGGGGAAGGCCTGTTCAAGGCCGATGCGCGCCATCGTCATGCTCTCGCGCGTGAAGCTGAAGGCGGGCGGTCCCGAGACCGGAAAATTGTCGATGCCGATGTTGATCGTCGGATCGGGCAGTCGTCCCGCAGCGATGGCGGAAGAACGTGCGGCATCGATACCTGACGCGCTCGCCTTGAGAGATGGCGCTTCGCGCGCGGCGCGTTCGAGCGCTGCATCGAAGGTCAGCGGTTTGGCATGGAGCGAGGCAGGCAGTGCCAGCACCAGCCCTGCGCCCAGAAAGATACGCATTGTGAAAAGTCCCAGGATGAACTGTGACAGGCCACACGGCGAACAAGGGTTCGCCGCGCACTGCTAGCGTTCAGCCAAGGAGCGTGGGTGGTTCTGGCTCGGGACTGAGATTGCGACCGACAAGCCACGCTACCGGCATGAGCGTCGGAGCATTGGGACGATACAAAGTCTGGACGGCTGGCATTGCAGGCGGCACGAGAGCCACCGGCAGCGCGCATCCCATTTTGGCGATGCAGTCGAGGGTGAGACCTTCACAAGGCTTTTCGGGCTGCTGCCCAGCTTCTGATTGACCAACTTCCGATTGGGCCGTCAGCCCCATCATCTCCGCACAATCCTCGCTCATACCCGCAGGCGCGCTGGTTTGCTCGGACATCTGCATCGGGAGCGCGGACGCAAACGCGGTTTCCTGGGCCAATATGCCCAGCATAGCTCCAATGAGAAGCATCAAGGAAAGCCAGCGTTTCATCATTTCCTTATCGCGGTGGATCACTAAACAGTCAATTCGGGGCTCGGGCGTGTCTGGTTACAGACTTGCGCGCGGATTGTGCACCAAGACCTGCTCAACCCAGCTAACGCTGTCGTCGGCCTTTGTCGTGTAAGCATTGCCCCAATGGTCTGGGCGCGTTTCCATCATCAAATACTTCCCGTTCAGGTTCGACCAGGACCATAGAAAATGATCATAGCGCCCAACAGGCAAATATCGCGAGCGACACCATGCCGGGGATGAGTCAGAGCGGTGAGCGATCAAGCCGCAACCATGCCCAGAATGCGAAGCAGCCACCAATTTCTGCGAGTGCAGCCAAGCCATAGAGCAGCAGTTGCTTCACAGCTTTACGCCAATTCGGCCCAGCAACGCCACCATCCCAACATACAGCAGAACCGTTAGCAGGCATCCCGCGCCCAGCGTAGGCCAGAACGCGACGCCGCGTTTGAGCAATACCGGGATCAGCAGGAACATCGGCAGCGAGGGCAGTACATACCAGAAGGTCGCCTGGGCATATTGCGCCATGCGATCGGCATCGCCGGTATCGCGCCACAGCCAGATCATGCTGAGCACCGCAATGAGGGGGAGCGCTGATATCAGCGCCGCGATGCCGGGACTGCGCCGTGCAACTTCCGAGACTGCGACGATGATGATCGCAGAGAGGATCGCTTTCAGGATAAGATAAGTCATGCCCGCACGTCCTTCGGTCCCAGCGTTTCGATGATCTTGCAATCCTCCACCGTTCCCTTGCGGCAACTGCCGATCACGCGGTCGAGTTCGGCACGCAGGGCGGCCAGATCGCTGATCTTGCGCTCAATATCTGCGAGATGAACCCGTGCGATACTGTCGACTGCGTCGCAGGATTGCGCTTTGTCGTCGGACAGAGTGAGCAATTCTCGGACCGCTTCAAGCGTGAAACCTAGGTCTCGGGCACGGCGAATGAATGACAGGCGGGCGAGATGCTCGTTGCCATAGGCACGATAGTTAGCCGATGTCCGCGCGGGCGGTGCGAGCAGCCCGATTTTCTCGTAATAGCGCACCGTCTCAACTTTGGTTGAGGTTGCGCTCGCCAGCTCGCCGATCTTCATCGCTTGACCCTGTAGTTGCTACAGGGTGTAGATAGATGTCCGACTCGGGATTTGTCGAGGAGGATATTCGATGGCTGACAGTTGTTGCGAGCAGCCTTCACAGAGCAAGATGGCCGCTAACCCTGCCTATCGCAGGGCGCTTTGGCTTGTCGTAATTCTGAACCTCGGTTTTGGTCTGATTGAAGCCAGCGCTGGCTTTGTCGCCAATAGCCAGGCCCTGAAGGCGGACTCGCTCGACTTTATCGGTGATGGTTCGATCACGCTTGTCGGTCTCATCGCGTTGGGCTGGACAGCAACCGCGCGTGCGCGAGTCGCCCTTACCCAAGGTTTGTTTCTGAGCGCGCTCGGTTTGAGCGTCCTTGGCCTCGCGCTTTGGAGAGCGCTCAATGCCGTGCCGCCCGATGCGGATGTGATGGGCATCGTTGGATTTGCAGCGCTTTGTGTCAACGTTGCCGCCGCGCTCATCCTTTCGCGATTTCGCGAGGGCGGTGACGCGCAGGCTCGCGCAATCTGGTTGTTCTCGCGCAACGATGCGCTTGCCAACGTCGCCATCGTCGTCGCGGCCGCGATGGTGTTTTGGCTCGACAGCGCATGGCCTGACGTCATCGTTGCGAGCGCGATTGCGGTGCTATTCCTCAATTCGGCGCGCGAGATTATTGGCGATTCCCGCTCCGAACTTGCTCGCTCGCGGGAGATGAAATGAACGCGCAGGAATTCACACCTGCGGCGGGCCGCTTTGCGCCGACGGGATTTTACGATCGCGGCGTATCGCTTCTGACCCGTGAGACGGTCTGGCGACGCGAGCTTCTCCAGCTGCTTGGGCCTGCCAACGGTGAAACAATTCTTGATGTCGGCTGCGGCACCGGAAGTCTGGCTCTATTGATCAAACGCGCGGCACCCGGCGCGCATGTCGTCGGGCTCGACCCGGATCCCCAGGCACTTTCGATCGCGAGGCGCAAGGCCAATGCGGCGGGAATCCGGATCGAGTGGCGACAGGGCTTTGCGCGAGAAGCGGCCGACGGCGGCGCGTTCGACAAAGTCGTGTCGAGCCTCGTGTTCCATCAGGTTCAGGTCGAGGAAAAGAAGGCCGGAATGGCGGCCATGTTTGCCGCAGCCAATGCTGGCGGAACAATCTGCATCGCCGATTATGCACGACAGGGCGCTTGGCCGATGCGGCAGCTCTTCCGCGTCATTCAGGTGCTCGACGGCAGGGCAAATACGGAACCGAACGCCAACGGCTTCCTCGAAAGTGAATTGTCAATGCTGTGCGGCCGGGATGTGGACGCGCGGTCGGCGATCAACACGCCGACCGGAGCCATCTCGATCTTTCTCGAAAAGAAATAGTTGAATGACCCCGAAATTTCCCATCACCTTCGAAGTGCCTAAAGATCGCGTCATCCGCGCGGGCGTCGTCATGATCTTGCTGGCGATACTTGCGATGATCACCGGATTGTCTCCGCCCGCTCGTGCCGCCACCGGCGACGAGGACGTCCAGACGGCTTGGCGGCTGCTCGACTATGTTGCCGTCGATTACCGAGGCGCGGTTGCCGATGGGCGCATCACGAGTGCTCAGGAATATGCCGAGATGGTCGAGTTCTCCAGCACGGTTGAAGCCAAGATCACGATGCTTCCCGCGAAGCCCGGTCGCACCGCGCTCGTCGCTGAGGCCAGTGCGTTACGCAACTTGATTGTGCGGAAAGCTTCTCCCGATGACGTGGCAACGACGGCGCGGGCGCTCTCGGGCCAATTGCTGACGGTATATCCGGTCCCGCTCGCTCCGACCGGAGCGCCCGACGTCAAGCGCGGCGCAGGTCTCTACGCCCAGAATTGCGCGAGTTGTCACGGCTTGAACGGCGATGGTCGCGGTCCCGATGCTGCGAAGCTGGACCCGCCACCGATTGCCTTTCTGGACGCCAGTCGCGCCCGCGAGCGCAGCCCCTTCGCGCTCTATCAGGTGATAAGCCAAGGGCTGGACGGAACATCGATGCGTGGATTTTCCGAACTGTCATTGCAAGATCGTTGGGCGCTGGCGTTTTTTGCTAGTCGCTTCGCTTTCACCGATAGCGAAAAGGGCGAAAAACTGTGGAAGAGCGACGCTGGCTTGCACAACAGCATTCCCAATCTCACAGCACTTGCCAGATTGACGCCGGACGCGCTCGGGCGGCAGATCGGGCAGCCAAGGGCTGACGCGGTCCTCGCCTATTTGCGCGCGCATCCCGAAGCGTTGACGAAGGCCAGTGCGGGATCGCTGTCGGTCGCTCACGACAGATTGCGAGCCAGCGTTGCCGCCTATGAGGCGGGAGATAGGGAATCCGCCAAGAAGCTCGCCCTTTCCGCCTATCTTGACGGGTTCGAGCCGGTCGAACCCGCCCTTGCTGTCCGCGATGGCACCTTGATGAGCCGGATCGAAGCTGAAATGGGCAATCTTCGCGCGGCCATCGGCCGCGGCGCGCCTGTCACCGAAGTCAAGGATCGGGTCGCCATCCTTGATGCGTTGTTCAGCGATGCCGAAGAGGTGCTGTCGCCCGATGCCGCCAGCACGGCATCCACCTTCATCGGGGCATTCACGATCCTGCTGCGCGAAGGACTGGAGGCATTGCTGATCGTCGTTGCGATGATCGCTTTCTTGCGAAAGGCGGATCGCGGGGAAATGGTCCGCCATGTCCATAGTGGCTGGGTGGTGGCACTGATCGTGGGCGGCATCACCTGGGCCATCGCTACCTTTTTCATCGGCGTTAGCGGTGCAAGCCGGGAGCTCACCGAAGGGTTCGGTTCCCTGTTTGCGGCCGTTGTCCTCCTGTCGGTAGGCATCTGGATGCACGGGAAGTCGCAAGCGGGCGAATGGCAGCGCTACATTTCCGAGACGTTGGGCAGGGCCTTGTCGCGCAGCTCGGCATGGTTCCTGTTCGGCCTCGCCTTCATAGCCGTGTACCGCGAAGTGTTCGAGACGATCCTGTTTTATGCGGCCCTCACCGCGCAGGGGAGCAGTGCAGTCATTCTGGCGGGAGCAGGTTCAGCCACTGTCTTGCTCGGTATCATTGCATGGGTGATGCTGCGGTTCAGTGCCAAACTCCCGGTCAGCGAGTTCTTCAAATATAGCTCCGCGCTTATAGCTGTCCTTGCGGTCGTGCTGGCGGGCAAGGGTGTCGCCGCTTTGCAGGAGGCCGGGTTGATCGACATCGCGCCGCTTGTCCAAATACCGCGCATTCCGGTGCTGGGCGTGTTCCCGACCTGGGAGTCCGTCGGCGCGCAGCTTCTGACGTTGGGAGTCGTGGCGGTGGGTGCCTGGTATAATAGCCGGCTCGCCCGCGAGCCGGTTACCGCGTGACGAGGAGACCAGATCATGTCTGACAATTGTTGCGCGAGCGCCTCCGGAAACGAAACGGCCAAGGCCGATCCGCGCTGGCGGCGCGTGCTGTGGGTGGCGCTCATCGTCAACGCTACAATGTTCCTTGTCGAGATGGCGGCAGGCGCGGCCGCGGACAGCCGCGCGCTTCAGGCCGACGCGCTCGATTTTCTGGGTGACGCCGGCAACTATGCGGTGAGCCTTGCGGTCGTCGGCGCGGCACTTGCATGGCGGGCACGGGCGGCGTTGCTGAAATCGCTGTTCATGCTGGGCTTTGCAGGCTGGGTATTCGGCAGCGCGGTCCTGGCCTTTGTGAACGGTACGTCGCCGGACCCTGCGATGATGGGCGCGGTCGGTGCACTGGCGCTGGCCGCGAATGTTGGCGTTGCCCTGCTGCTTTATCGTTACCGTACGGGCGACGCCAATATGCGTTCGGTCTGGATATGCTCACGCAACGACGCCATCGGCAATGTCGCCGTGATGCTGGCCGCGCTAGGCGTGTTCGGCACAGGCAGCGCCTGGCCCGACCTGATCGTTGCGACTATTATGGCGGCGTTGGCCTTGACGGGCGGCCTGCAGGTGTTCCGACACGCGATGGCCGAGTTGAAAGCTGCTCCTGCCGCGGTAGAACAAGCATGAAAGCCGGTGGCAGCGGGGCAACGGTATGATGCTCGATCTGGCCCGAGCCCTCGTGGCGGAAGAAGTGGCCAACTTTGGCGCTGCCCGACGTGCCAGTGACAGACTGGCAGCCTGGCGTGCGCTAGAACGCGCTCATATCGTGGCACAGCCATATTTTGGACTGCATCTCGCCAGTCATTGGACAATGCTTAGTTACGCGCTTCGTGAAGGGGACTTCAAAGAAGCCTGGGGGCAATGCTTGCGGCTCGCCCTCGTGCCGCTGGGTGCCATTACTGGTCGTTTGCCGATCGGTAATACTGGCCGGTCGAATGTCAGCGCCTTTCGTCCAATGCCAATTCCGCAAGACCTTCTGGCAAGAATGAACGACAAGTCGTGAGCAACTTCTTGCCGACTTCAAGAGCGACTGGTAGGCGCTCTCTCATGCGGGTCCGCCTCTTCTCGATGGTCATGATCTTTGCCATTTTGTTTGGCGGCCTCACCGCGCCTGAAACTGCGCATGCCGGGGATCTGCTGACCGGACACGGCATCGAAGTGCTCGAGGCGCATGACCATGTCGACGCCGACGATCAGAAGAACCAGCAGCAAAATGGCAGTTCACCCTGCCATGCGCTGGTCCATCACCATTGCGGTGTTGCGTTGGCGGCCGATCCTGCTTCCAGTTATTTAGCGATCGGGACCGGTAAGGCAGTTGTCATGTCGCTCATCGTTCAGCCGATGCGCTCGCTGGCGCTCGCTCCGCCCACGGAGCCGCCCGCAGCCTGAAATCCCAGCTTTAAGCGCGCCGGTCATTCCGGCGTCGATACTGGCATTTTCAGGATTCTCAAACCATGCGACACTTCCTTCTTGGCGCAATTGCGCCTGCGGTGCTCGTCGCCGCAGCCCCTGCTGACGCGCGTTCGACCCGCGTCGATATCCCTGTTCAAATTGACCCGAAAGCGTCGGTCTATATTCTATGGGTTAAGGTTCAGACTGACGGCAGCCATACGCTCGTCAGCGGCTATGTCCGTCAGAAGCGCTGGTTCGCCCGCCACAGGGGCGACCTTCACATAGAATTTCTCAGACAAGGCCAGCGAGTCGCCTGTCAGGAAACAGACTGGAAGAAATACCGGTATCGTTCGCGGGGGCAGTGGCGCTTTGCAACTTCGGCGGACCTATCCCCCACAACGGTCGACACCGTCCGGATTTCGCACGTGATCCACGACCGTGAGCAGGACCGCACGCCCGACCCTGTGAATGCTTGTTCGGGATTGGCCGCGCCCTCCGTACTGAATTCCGGCGGTGCGTGACATGAAGTTCCGATTGATGATCGCATCAGCCATTCTGGCATCCTGCTCCCACGCCTGGGCGGCCGAAGTTTCACTGCCTGATGCACTGGCGCAAGGTGCGCAGAATTCGCCGCGCATCGCCCAGGCACGCGCCCAGGCGCAGGCTGCTGAGGCACGGGCACGGCAGGCCGGCGTCTCGCCCAATCCCGAGATTTCGCTCGAGGTCGAGAACTTCGCCGGGACTGGCCCTTATCGTGACACTCGGAGCGCCGAGACGACTTTGGCACTCAGCCAGCGTATAGAACTGGGCGGCAAGCGTAGCGCGCGGGTGGCAGTGGCGTCGTCCGAACGCGATTTTGCCTTGCTGTCGCTACGCCGCGCCGAGGCTGATCTTGCGCGCGATATTCGCGTTGGCCATGCCGAATTGCGTGCCGCTGAGGACCGCGCAGTGCTGGCGCGGGATAATGTCGGACAAGCGCGCGAATTGGCACGCACCGCACGGTTGCTGGTCGAAGTTGGTCGCGATCCCCCCTTGCGCCAGCTCCGTGCCGAGGCGCTGCTAGCCGAAGCGCAGGCCGAAGAAGCGCGCGCCTTTGGCGAGTTGCTTGTGGCTCGTCGTCTGCTTGCCGATCTAATCGGGAGCAGCGATGCTGAGCTATCGGCACCGGCATGGGACGATGGGACGGTTCCCGGTGCGTTGCCGCCCGAGACACCTTCGCTCGACGAGCAGATTGCCGCTGCCGAGCGCGATGCCGCGTCTGCGCGCATTCGTGTTGCAGGTGCCGAGGCCGTCCCCGATGTGACCGCAAGCGGCGGCGTGCGGCGTATCAATGATGGTCGCGAAACGGCCTTTGTGGCGGGCTTCTCGATCCCGCTGCCGGTGCGCAACCGTAATCGCGGCGGGATCGAGGCAGCGCAGGCGGACAGCCTCGCCAGCGAAGCGGCGCTTGCGCAAGTGCGTCTGACCGCAAGCCGTGCCCAGCATCATGCACGGATGCTGCTGGGTGCCGCCGATGCACGGGTCGCGGCGCTGTCAGGGCCATCGCTGGCGCAAGCGGAGGAAGCGGTGCGGCTGGCTCGCATCGGCTACAGTGCGGGCAAGTTCAGCCTGCTCGAGCTGCTCGACGCGCAAGCCGCACTCACCACAGCCAAAAACGCGCTGATCGAGGCCCGCCTCGACCGCGCCCGTGCGCTGGCCGCACTGATCCGCGCCAATGCGCGCGCAGGGGATTGATCGATGACCGAAGCTAACAACAAGACGAAACTGAACATCGGGGTCGCCATTGCCGCACTCGTGCTTGGCGGAGGCGGCATCATGCTGGGCCGCTCGGTATTCGCACCAGAGCCTACCACTGCCGCTTCGACGGAAGGCGAACATGCCGAAGAGAAAGAAGAAGGGCATGTCGAGGGCCAGGTCGAGATTGACGCGGCACGTGCCCAGGCTGCTGGTATCGTAACAGAAACCATACAGTCTGGCGGACTGGGTGCTGAAATACTGGCACAGGGCGTGGTTGCCGCAACTCCGCAAGGCGAAGCGGTGCTGACGGCACGCGCAGATGGCGCGATTGTCCGCATCAACCGGCAACTCGGCGACTATGTCCGAGCCGGAGAGCCAGTGGCAACCATGGAGAGCCGTGACGCAGCCTCCATCGCCGCTGAACGAAGCTCGGCGTCGGCAAAGCTGGCGCTGGCGCGCTCGACATATGCGCGCGAAAAGCGCCTGTTCGATGCGCGCGTGACGGCGCGCCAAGACCTTGAGGGTGCAGCCGCAGTATTGGCAGAGGCCGAGGCTGAGGCACGGCGGTCCCAGTCAGCTGCATCTGCCGCCAGGGTGTCTGGCGATGGCCGAAGCCTCTCTGTCATCAGCCTCATTTCCGGGCGGGTGACCAAGGCCGACGCGAGACTTGGGGCTTATGTCCTCGCCGGCACCGAATTGTTTCGCGTTTCCGATCCCACCCGCATCCAGATCAACGCATCGGTGCTGGCCGCGGATGCACGGCGCATTCAGCCAGGCGATAGCGCTGTGATCGAACTGCTGGGCGGGGAGAATTTGAACGCAGTGGTGCGCTCAGCAACTCCCACCCTCGATCCCGATAGCAAGACCGCGACGATCATCCTGACACCGCAAGGCATTGGTGGGCTGACACCCGGTCAGGGCCTGCGCGCCCGGATCAAGCCGCGTGGAGGTGGCGATAACGGCCTTATCGCGCTGCCGGAGGAAGCCGTGCAGACCGTCGAAGGGCGCGAGGTCGTATTCGTCAGGACCGCCAAGGGGTTTCTTGCGACCACTGTCGTCACCGGCAAGCGCGGAGGTGGACGGATCGAGATCGTCGATGGGCTGAAACCGGGCGTCACCATCGCGACCAAGGGCGCGTTCCTCCTCAAAGCCGAACTCGGCAAGGGCGAGGCGGAGCACTGAGATGATCGAGAAACTTCTTGATGCGTCGATCCGCTTCCGCTGGGGCGTGGTCATCCTGACGCTGATCATTTCCGCCTACGGCTTGTCGGAGCTGATGAAGCTGCCGATCGATGCCGTTCCCGACATCACCAACAAACAGGTGCAGATCAATACGGTCGAGCCAAATCTTGGGCCACTCGATATTGAGAGGCTTGTTACCTTTCCCGTTGAAACAGCGATGGCGGGAATCCCTGGGCTGCAAAGCTCGCGCTCGATCTCGCGCAACGGCTTCAGCCAGGTAACGGTGATCTTCGAGGATCACACCGATCTCTATTTCGCGCGACAGCAGGTGGCTGAGCGGCTCAATCAGGCCAAAGGAACCCTGCCCGAAGGGGTCGAGCCGCAAATGGGTCCGGTTTCAACCGGACTTGGCGAAGTGCTCATGTACATCGTCGATTTTGCCAAGCCCGGCAGCAAGGCCGCGCCCAAAGTCGCGGGCAAGCCCGGGTTCCAGCCCGATGGCTCGTATATGACTCCGTCTGGTGAAATTCTGACCGATGAGGTGGCCAAACTCGGCTATTTGCGCACGGTTCAGGACTGGGTGATCCGCCCGCAGCTCAAGACCGTGTCAGGCGTTGCCGGGATCGACTCAATCGGTGGCTATGAGAAGCAGTTCGTTGTCCAGCCCGATGCATCCAAGCTCTCTACTTACGGCATCTCCTTCTCCGAACTGGCCGAAGCCCTTGAACGCGCCAACATCTCTGTCGGCGCTAACTTTGTCGAACGGGGCGGCGAAGCCTTCCTTGTCCGCGCCGATGGCCGCATCCGCTCGGTTGATGAAATCGGTCGCGCGACGGTCGCCAGCCGTGGTGGTGTCCCCGTCGCGGTTCGCGACGTTGCCACGGTCCAGATCGGCGGTGAACTGCGCACCGGCTCGGCTTCCGAAAACGGCAAGGAGATCGTTGTCGGAACCGCGCTCATGCTTGCCGATGGCAATAGCCGGGTCGTCGCTTCCGCAGTTGCAGATCGCCTTGAAGAGGTCGCCAAATCGCTCCCACCCGGCATTACGGTCAAGTCGGTTCTGGACCGCTCTCAGCTCGTCGATGCAACCATAGGCACGGTTGAAAAGAACCTGCTGGAAGGTGCGTTCCTCGTCGCGATTGTGCTGTTCTGGCTGCTGGGCAACATCCGCGCGGCCATCATTGCCACTCTTGTCATCCCGATCTCGTTCCTGATCATGGGGACGGGCATGAACCTGACCCGCACATCGGGCAATCTGATGAGTCTGGGAGCACTCGATTTCGGTCTGATTGTCGATGGCTCGATTATCATCATCGAAAATTGCCTGAGGCGATTGGCCGAACGGCAACATCATGAAGGGCGACTGCTCAGTGTGAGCGAGCGGCTGCACGAGGTGTTCGAGGCATCGCGCGAAATGGTGAAGCCGACCCTTTACGGGCAGGCGATCATTTTCCTCGTGTTCGTGCCTCTGCTGACCTTCACCGGCGTCGAGGGCAAAACCTTCTCGCCGATGGCAATCACGGTCATGCTGGCTTTGGCAGGCGCCTTCATCGCTTCGCTGACCTTTGTGCCTGCCATGGTCGCGCTGGTCATCCGTGGTGAAGTTGCCGAGAAGGAAGTGCGAGCAATTGCATGGATGAAGGAACGCTATGAGCCCGTGCTCAGGAGGGTAATCGATCGCCCATGGCCTTGGATCGGCGCCGGAGCGGGCACCTTTGCAGCTGCAGGACTGGTGTTCACCATGCTGGGCAGCGAGTTTATCCCGACGTTGGGCGAGGGCAATCTCGCCATGCAAGCGCTGCGTATCCCTTCTACCTCGCTCAACAAATCGCAGGAGATGCAACTCCAGGTCGAGAAGGCTGTCGCTTCATTGCCGGAAGTCGCCTTCATCTATTCCAAGACCGGCACAGCGGAAGTTGCGAGCGATCCGATGCCACCCAACGCCTCGGATACGTTCATCATCCTCAAGCCACGGGAAACTTGGCCTGCGGGTGTCAGCACCAAGGACGATGTGATCGAACGGGTGGAAAAGAAGCTCGCACCACTCGTCGGCAATGCGTTTGAAATCAGCCAGCCCATCCAGTTGCGCTTCAACGAACTTATAGCTGGCGTGCGCGGTGACATCGCAATCAAGCTGTATGGGGACAATCTCGAGGAAATGGGCCGCGCAGCCCAGCAAGTGGCGGCTGTGCTGAAAACGGTCCCCGGCGCTGCCGACGTAAAGGTCGAGCAGACGGCCGGATTCCCTGTCCTCGACGTCCAGTTCGACCGGGATGCCATCGCACGGTACGGACTAACACTTCAGGATGTCAGCGACACCGTTTCCATAGCCCTTGGCGGCCGGGAAGCTGGTATCGTGTTTGAAGGCGACCGGCGTTACGATATCGTTGTCCGGCTTGACCGGGCAACGCGCGATGATCTCGACGCAGTAGGCGCGCTCCCTGTGTTGCTACCCGGCGAAGGCGGCGCGCGTGCATCGGTGCCTTTACGCGAGCTGGCAAAGTTCGGGTTCTCCGAAGGCTTGAACCAGGTCAGCCGTGAAAACGGCAAACGCCGTGTCGTCGTGCAGGCCAATGTGCGAGGCAATGATCTGGGCTCATTCGTTGCCGAGGCGCAGGAAAAGGTTGCAGCGCAGGTCAATCTTCCGACCGGCAGCTTCATCGAATGGGGCGGGCAGTTTGAAAACCTGCAAGCCGCGTCTGCACGGCTGTCTGTGGTGATCCCGATCATCTTCGCCGCCATCTTTGGCATTCTGTTTTTGGCATTGGGCGGCGTGCGTCAGGCGATTGCGGTCTATTCGGCAATTCCGCTGGCGCTGGCGGGCGGCGTGTTCTCGCTGCTTCTGACCGGATTGCCCTTCTCGGTCTCTGCTGCTGTTGGCTTCATCGTGCTTTCGGGTGTGACGGTGCTCAACGGTCTGGTCGTGATGACCAGCATCAACACCCGGATCGACGCTGGAAAGCCGGTTGATATGGCGATCAGTGAAGGCACGATGGAGCGCGTTCGTGCGGTCCTGATGACGGGCATCGTGCCGGCCATCGGCTTCGTGCCGATGGCGCTCGCCACCGGTACGGGCGCCGAGGTGCAGAAGCCGCTCGCGATCGTCGTGATCGGCGGCTTGATCACCTCGACCTTGCTGACGTTGTTCGTCTTGCCTGCCATCAGCCATTTGCTGCTGCGGGGACGCCACAAGCATCATGTCACCGGTGACTACGGCGATGTCGACACGTTCGGTGCGGAATTGCCGGTCAAATGAAAACAGTGGCCGGCCGTGTCAGCGCGATGCGTCGGCCACTCACTTTTTAATGGCCGCTAAGCCGGAATTTCCAGCGCTTCGCATCGAGATAATTGAAGGAAAGTTGGCATGACGGAGAAGGCCCAGTTCGATATTCCGCTCGTCTTGCCCGGGGTGGCGGATGCTGCAGACGCCTGCGTCGAACGAATCATCAGCCGATTGAGACCGCGCGCTGGCGTCGATGAAGTCCACGTGATCCCAGCAACAGCCGATCAACCAGCGAAGCTGTGCATCCATTATGATCCCGACGCACTCTCGCTCTCGACTGTACGGGCCGAAGTCAGTGCTGCCGGAGCCGAAATCGCGAGCCAGTATGGGCACATAATCTGGCAAATGGCTGGGCTCCATGCCCGGCGGGCGCGAACGATCGGCGATCGGCTTGCGCAACTCCCTGGAGTCCTCGAGGCCAATGTCAATCCGGCTGGACTGGTCCGTATCGAATTTGAGCGTGCAGCGGTTTCCGAAGACGTACTTGCAAAGGCGCTCACGGAAATGGGTGCGGCGCCAAGTGAGCTAACGGCCGAGCCTGCCCACGTCCCTGGGGAAAAAGCAGAGGGTGAGGAGGGCCACGACCACGATAACGGGGGGCCGTTCGGAGCCAACACGGAACTGATTTTTGCGCTGGCTTGCGGCGCGCTGCTGGCGACCGGGTTTGCAGTCAGCAAACTTTGGGACGCTGCGCCTGTCTGGCTCTCTCTCGCGTGCTACGTCGCCGCCTATGGGTTCGGTGGTTTCTTCACGGTTCGTGAGGCAATCGACAACCTCCGGCTCAGACGCTTCGAGATCGATACCTTGATGCTTGTGGCGGCGGCGGGCGCCGCCGCGCTGGGCGCCTGGGGCGAAGGTGCGCTCCTTCTCTTCCTGTTCAGCCTTGGCCATGCACTCGAGCATTACGCGCTGGGCCGCGCGAGGCGGGCCATCGAAGCGCTTGCCGAACTTGCACCGCGCACCGCGCTGGTGCGCAGGGATGATGGGAGCACTGCGGAGATTGGTGTCGAGGAACTCGTGGTGGGCGATCTTGTGATCGTCAAACCCGACGAGCGGATCGCAGCAGACGGCTTCGTTATCAAGGGCGACAGCGCGGTCAACCAGGCGCCGGTGACCGGTGAGAGCATTCCCGTCGATAAGCACGCGGTTTCAGATGCCGCTCAGGCCCGCGCCAATTCGGACCGGCTCGATGCCGCATCCCGCGTCTTCGCCGGTACGATCAACGGCAGCGGGGTAATCGAAATCGAAGTGACCCGGCTAGCGAGTGACAGTACGCTCGCCAAGGTCGTCCGCATGGTCAGCGAAGCCGAGACGCAAAAATCGCCCACCCAGCGCTTCACCGACCGGTTCGAACGCGTGTTCGTGCCGGCAGTGCTCGGCCTCGCCACGCTCCTGCTCTTCGCCTGGGTCGTTGTCGACGAACCCTTCCGCGATAGTTTCTATCGCGCCATGGCTGTGCTCGTTGCTGCGAGCCCATGCGCGCTTGCAATCGCAACACCCAGCGCCGTGCTTTCCGGTGTAGCCCGTGCTGCTAGAGGCGGGGTCCTGATCAAGGGCGGCGCACCGCTCGAATTGCTGGGCTCGCTGGATGCGATAGCCTTCGACAAGACTGGGACGCTGACCAGCGGTGAGCCACGTATCCGTGAAATCATTCCCGCGTCAGGCGTGTCGAAAGAGGAATTGATGGCGATCGCCGTCGCAGTCGAAAGCCTGAGCGACCATCCGTTGGCGCAGGCCATCGCACGGGATGGCAAGTCGCACATCGGTGACCTCGCTGTGCGCTCCGCCAGTCAGCTCAATAGCTTGACGGGACGCGGTGTATCGGCTGTGGTCGATGGTGAGAAGATTCTCATTGGCAAGGCCGAAATGTTTGGCGCTGAAGGTGTCGCGCCGCTTTCGCAATCCATGGCGGAGGCCATCGAGCAACTTCGGCAGAGCGGGCATACGACGATGGTCGTGCGCCGCGGTGATCGGGACCTAGGTGCCATTGGCCTGATGGACACACCAAGGGAGGCAGCCAAGGCCACGATCAAACGTCTTCGTGACCTGGGAATACGCCGCATGATCATGCTTTCAGGCGACAACCAACGCGTCGCCGACGCGGTCGCAAAACAGGTCGGCCTAGACGAGGCCTGGGGTGATTTGATGCCCGAGGATAAGGTTGAGGCTATCAAGAAGCTGCGGGCGGAGGCCAAGGTCGCCATGCTGGGTGACGGCGTCAACGATGCGCCGGCAATGGCAAGCGCTACCGTTGGCATCGCCATGGGCGCCGCCGGCTCAGACGTTGCTTTGGAGACGGCCGACGTGGCCCTTATGGCCGACGATCTTTCGCATCTGCCATTTGTAGTAGGACTAAGCCGCCAGACCCGTTCGATCATCCGTCAGAATGTCTTCGTCAGTCTGGGTGTGGTTGCGCTTCTGGTTCCGGCGACGATCTTCGGTCTCGGCATCGGGCCAGCTGTTGCCATGCACGAAGGCTCGACGTTGCTTGTCGTGTTCAACGCCTTGCGACTTCTCGCGTATCGCGAGGTATGAGCCGAATTGCGGAGGCGCAGGTTGGTTGACTCCCCAGCCTGGTGCGGCTCCTCTGAGCGGCGCAGACCCCTCCGAGCCTTGGCCTGCGGGGCCAAAGTTCGGCCTTGAAGACAATTAATTCGCCATGAGGCTCTTTTCTCGACCAGCTACCTGGAAAGCGACCTAGCTGAAATTTTGAACCAGTCACGTGAGTCGGACGCTTCAACATCCATTTGATTTGTTGGAGAATTTGTTGGGAGCACTATGGCTCGAACCTAGGATCCGCTGATTTAGAGAACCCGATCGATGGAGGTTGAGCCGAGCCACTTCGAGATCGCCAGACGCGGGAAGTGAGGCGTCCCTCTGTCTGCGAAACCGGAGGCCTTGGGCTCGGACCTCACCGGCTTTTGGACGGTCGATTAGTGGTCCGCTACGGTAAAGATGCCCCATGTGGCAATTGCGTATAGGCTTGCTGCTTCGCCGCTGGCGTAAGGCGACGGTAGGACTGCGCCTGGCCTTCCGGCAAACTCGATAGACGTATCGCGCCGCATTGCTTGATGTCAGTCGCCACCGGCTTGGGGGACTAAGACTTGAGCGAACTTTCTATCAGCTTCCTCGGAGCGACCGGAACGGTCACAGGCTCGCGCTATCTGCTTGATGATGGCGTCGTACGCGTTTTGATCGATTGTGGGCTGTTTCAAGGCGGCAAGGTACTGCGGGAACGTAACTGGGCTACGCCTGGCGCGGAAGTAACGGGATCGGATGTACTGATTTTAACACACGCACACATCGATCATTCAGGCTATATTCCACGGCTGGTCCGTCAAGGTTGGCGCGGTCGGATCATTACTACTGAAGCAACTGCGGATCTCTGTCGCCTGCTACTACCCGACAGTGGACACCTTCAGGAGAAGGATGCGCAGTTCGCTAACCGGCGGGGCTTTTCCAGGCATCGGCCTGCGCTACCGCTGTACACCGCGGAAGATGCAAGGGCTTCGCTCGAGTACTTTACTCCATGCCCGTTCCATCAGCGCATACCTATTGCGGACGGGGTAGACGTGACTTTCCACCGCGCGGGACATATTCTGGGCGCGGCCTTTGTGGAGCTGCACTGGAAGGGCGCGACGCTGGTATTTTCCGGAGATCTTGGCCGGTCTGGGGATCCGGTCATGCTCGATCCTGAGCCGCCAATCGCAGCAGATTTCCTGGTCGTCGAATCGACCTACGGGGATCGTTTGCATGACCGTGTCGATCCGGAGGACGCGCTGGACGAATCCATCGAACGATGCGTTCAGCGCGGTGGAACGGTTGTCATTCCGGCCTTTGCGGTGGGGCGGGCGCAATCCCTCCTGTACCTGCTTTCAAAACTCAGGGCCAAAGGTTGCTTGCCCAACGTGCCGGTCTACCTCGACAGCCCAATGGCAATCGATGCCAGCCACATCTTCTGTGATCACGTTGGAGATCATCGCCTGCAACCCGAGGACTGTGAAGCGGCATGCGGTATCGCTCGGTATGTCAGGGAAGTCGCGGAATCGAAAGCACTCACGGCGGATACGACGCCGAAAATCATCATCTCCGCGAGCGGCATGGCCACTGGGGGCAGAGTGCTTCACCATTTGAAGCATTACGCACCCGATCCCCGTAACCTTATCCTATTCGCAGGGTTTCAAGCAGCCGGCACCCGGGGCGCAGCCATAGTGGCTGGTGCAGAGGAGGTGAAGATCCACGGGGAATACGTGCCCATCCGGGCGCAAGTCGCTAATCTATCAATGCTCTCGGCGCACGCCGATGCCGACGAAATTATGAATTGGCTGCAGCGGTTTCCTCGGCCGCCGCGTCGGACCTTCGTCACGCATGGGGAACCTGGTGCTTCGTCAACGTTGCGCGACCGGATCGAGCATGAACTCAGGTGGCCCAGCGCGGTACCCGTCCAAGGAGAGAGGGTCGCTCTCAAGTGATCCTGAGCGATGAAACTAACGGGGAGGCGCATGCATCGGGACGGCATACGTTGATCGCCAAACGGCTTGGGATCATTCCTCCCGAACGCAGGGCGGCGGTCTTTATGCGAACCGACTGTTCGTTGTGCCGTTCGGAGGGATTCGCGTCCCGCGCGCATGTTCTCGTGCAAGCAAATGATCGCGAGACGCTCGCGTCACTCTATCACTTGTCCGATGGACTGCTTGGTCATGGGGAAATAGGTCTGTCCGAACAGGCTTGGGACTTCCTGGGTGCTCGCGACGGCCAAAAAATCGTCGTCCGCCACGCACCGCCGATAGGTTCGCTGAGCCATTTGCGTAAGCGGGTTTATGGCCATCGTCTCGATACCCTGGCATATGCAGACATCATCAACGACATCGTTGCCAGTCGCTACAGCGACGTTCACCTTTCGGCCTTCGTTACCGCGTGCTCTGCCTTCCCGCTCGACATTCCGGAAACGGTTGCCCTGACCGAAGCTATGACTGGGGCAGGCGACCGCCTGACCTGGCCTGGCCTGATGATCGTCGACAAGCACAGCGTAGGGGGACTGCCTGGCAACAGGACTACTCCGATTGTAGTCTCGATACTTGCAGCCGAAGGGCTGGTGATGCCCAAGACCTCGTCGCGAGCGATTACCTCGCCGGCAGGGACAGCCGACACCATGGAGACCCTGGCACCAGTAGACCTCGACATCGCCAGCATCAGGAGGGTGGTCGATGAGGAGGGCGGCTGCGTTGTCTGGGGAGGCTCCGTACGCCTCAGCCCTGCGGACGACATCATAATCGGAGTTGAGCGAGTCCTCGATCTGGACGCCGTTGGCCAGCTCGTTGCTTCCGTCCTGTCCAAGAAAATCGCGGCGGGATCGACGCATCTGGTGATCGACATGCCGGTGGGGGAAACGGCAAAAGTCCGCAATGCGGAGGACGCGCACCTGCTGTCGGATGCGTTGCTCAAAGTCTCCGCAGCTTTTGGCCTGACGACGCAGATCCTGACAGGTGACGGCCGTCAGCCGATAGGAAATGGGATCGGACCCGCCTTGGAGGCGATGGATATTCTGGCTGTGCTTCAAGGAACTGATGGTCCTCCTGATCTAGCCGCGCGGGCCTGCGAACTCGCTGGCGCGTTATTGGAAATGGCAGGCAAGGCCGACATCGGAGGCGGGGTGATTCATGCGCGGAGGGTTCTCGCGGAGGGCCGCGCATGGCAGAAATTCCAACGAATTTGCGAAGCGCAAGGCGGGATGCGCGTGCCCCCCATATCGACCCACCGCTACGATCTCCAAGCAGATCGGACGGGAGTGGTCCAGGCCATCGACAATCGGCGCCTCGCAATGCTGGCCAAGCTCGCTGGCGCACCCGCAGCCAAGGCCGCCGGCGTTCAGTTGCAGGCCAAGCTGGGATCAGTGGTCAAAGCAGGCACCTCCCTGTGTACTGTCCACGCAGAAAGTCGTGGGGAGCTCGACTACGCGGTCGCCTTTGCCGCCAGCAATCCTGGGATTTTCAGAGTGATTGGCGAATGAGGTCGGTCGTCATTCTCCCCTTGCCCGGAAACGAGGCGTTCGCCGGCAAACTTGCAACGTCCCTAGGAGCGGACCTCGGATCAATCGAAACGCGGCATTTCCCCGATGAGGAAGCCTACGTTCGTATCCGGTCCGCAGTGCGTAGCCGGAAAGTGGTGCTCGTCTGCAGCCTCGATCGGCCTGATCCGAAACTGCCAATGCTGTTGTTCGCAGCTGACGCCGCGCGCGATCTGGGCGCGACATCGGTCGGGTTGGTAGCTCCCTATCTTGCCTACATGCGGCAAGACTGGCGGTTCCACGAAGGAGAGGCAATTTCATCCCGCAGTTTCGCACGCGTAATCGGAAATGCCGTCGACTGGATCGTGACAGCCGATCCGCATCTCCATCGATTCAAGACGCTTGGGGACATCTACAGTATCCCGAACACAGTAGTGCACACAGCACCGCTCATCGCCGAGTGGATCAAGCACTCTATCGGGAATGCGCTGGTCATCGGGCCCGACGCTGAGAGTGAGCAGTGGGCGGCCGAGATCGCCGCTGCCGCTGGCGTGCCCCACGTGGTTGGAACGAAACGCCGCACCGGCGATCGAGACGTCTCCATTGAACTTCCCGACCTTACAGCTTTTCCTGCCTGCCAGCCTGTTTTGGTCGACGATGTCATATCTTCGGGTCGAACATTGATTGAAGCGGCCAGTCTCCTCCAGCAAGCGGGTTTCTCACAGCCTGCCTGCGCCGTTGTTCATCCGCTGTTTTCAGCAGGTGCGTTCGCCGCGCTTCAACACATTGCACGGATTATAGTCAGTACTGATACGATATCCCACCCCAGCAACGCCCTTGGAACGTGCCGGCTCTTCGCCGGTGCAGTATCACGGATGTTGAATCCCGAAGATCCTGGAAGCCCCTGACACTAGCGAGGCTTGCTAGCGCGGCGGGCTATCGTGGATCTTGTCAATGTGGACCTTCTGCATGCCCGCCGAATCCTGCCCTCATGGCAGAAAGAAGCTTGGCGCCGAATGTGCGATCAACACGACTGCGATAGCGCGCAAAGAGGGCAGTGGAGAGGACATTGGCCGGCACAGCTTCTTCCATGGCCGCATCGATTGTCCAATGACCTTCGCCAGAATCCGCGACACGGCCGGAGAAACTCTCGAGCGTCTGGTCTTGCGCCAGCGCTGCGGCGGAGAGATCGAGCAACCACGACGATATTACGCTGCCGCGACGCCAGACCTCCGCGATGTCGGCAAGGTTGAGACTGTATCGTTCATCCTCAGGAAGCATTTCGCTGGACTTGGAATTGAGGATGTCAAATCCTTCAGCATAGGCTTCCATCAAGCCGTATTCGATGCCGTTGTGGACCATCTTCACGAAATGGCCTGAGCCAGCTGGACCAGTGTGGAGATAACCTCTCTCCGCACGTGGATCCTCGTCCTTCTGCCCCACACGCTGATGAGTGCGTGGAATTTCTCCCAGGCCGGGTGCAAGCGCGTCGAAAATGGGCGTGAGGTAGTCGACAGTCGGCCTTTCCCCACCGATCATCATGCAAAAGCCCCGCTGCAGCCCCCAGATGCCGCCAGACGTTCCGACATCCACATATCGCAGGTGTTTCGCTGCGCAGAGTTTGGCGCGGCGGATGTCGTCTTTGTAAAATGTGTTGCCGCCATCGATCAGGATGTCATCCGGTGCGGCAAGTTCGGTGAGCTTGGCGATGGTTTCCTCGGTCGGACCTCCTGCTGGCAACATGATCCAAATGATGCGTGGTCTGGGAAGCGCGGAGACGACGTCCTCCAGCGATCCGGTGCCAATCGCGCCCTCTGCGGCAAGTTCCACCACTGCAGCCGGCTTCCGATCGAAAGCCACGACCTCATGGCCGCACCGCAGTAGTCGGCGAGCAATATTGCCGCCCATGCGGCCAAGCCCGACGATCGCAATTTTCATGTCCAGCCCTCCCGTCGGCCGCCGCAGTGACCGCACCGGAACCGACCCAGCAATTGCTGGCCCTCCACCGGCATAGCGCTCCACATGAACGTCATGGGCCGGTGCCGATATACGGTTAGATACGGACGTTCTCCCGCGCTGATGCCAAGCGTTGACGGGCCAAAGTCAAAACGGTGGTCATTGTCGCCGCGCAATGGCCTGGGAGTTTTCGCAATTAATGCGATACCGACTGATTCGAGGGCAAACCAGCGCCCGTGCGTAGTTGCAGGTACGGGTGCCAATCCGCAGTGGCGTGCATACGGACGGTCGAGAAAGCACGCTGAACGGGAGGTATTCTAGATTTGCATCAACGATCGTTCGTTGCCGATGAAGCAGGCGACACTATGATGTTGGGGGAATGGAGTAACGAAAATGACAAGTGATCTCGATCAATTGCTGAGCCGATTGCGTGACGCGCCTCTTGATCACGAATTTGAGGGAATGGCCGATAATGTTTTGGGCAGAGTGGCCGTGCTGCGCCAGTTTCCGCCTGCAGCACAGCTAAAAGCAGGCGTACTCGCCGCCTTAGGGGCCGGATTGCTGGGTGTCGCAAGCAGCTCCGCGATGCCGGCACAGGAGCGGGATTGGCCGCTGACCTCTTTCTCGGCCAACAATCCGCTTGCCCCGTCGACGCTGCTGCTTGGTGTGCGGTGAGCGGCCGCACATTCCTGCTGATCGTCTTGGCAGCGTTCGCCGGGGCCTTGGGCGGAGTTTACGCAGGTCGGTTGCTTTCCGCGCCTCCGCAAGCAGGCGCGGAACTGCACGAGCTTCTGCATCGCGAATTGCAGCTTGATCGCAACCAAGAAGCGCAGATTGAAAACCTTGAGCGACAGTTCGCTATCAAGACCAAAGCGCTGGAGCTCGAGATGCGCGCTGACAATGCCGCGCTGGCGGCGGCCATCGAGGCAGAGCACGACAGCGGTCCCCGCGTCGTGGCCGCAATTACCAGGCACCACGACGCCATGGGTAGGCTTCAGATAGAGACGCTCGAGCACATCTTTGCAATGCGCAAGGTGTTGCGGACCGACCAAGCCGAGAAGTTTGATCGTGCCGTGGTCGATGCCCTGACCGACGAACCTCGGTGAGCATCGACTACAGTACCTGTTCTGATAGAGACCTTGCAGCGTTGGCCCTCGCTGGCCGTGAGCCGGCTTTCGCCGAGATCATGGAACGCCACCGCACCGGAATTTTCCGCATGGTGCGCGGTTTGACGGGCGGCAGTGAGGACGCTCTCGATCTTACGCAGGAATGCTTTGTTGCAGCCTATGTCCATCTCAAGTCCTACGACGGGACCCGACCGATGCGTCCATGGTTGGCGCGCATCGCGATCAACAAGTGTCGAGATTGGCGCCGCCGGCGAGCTGTTAGGCAGCTTTTTTTCAGGGCCGAACCTTACAGCGACAAGGAAGTGGTCGAAGTTCCCGATGATCGACCCACTGCTTACGAAACGGTCGCCGCAAACGAGGAGCTCGCCCAACTTTTCGGGGCAATCGAGCGCCTGCCAGCCTCCCTTCGGGAGGTGCTGATACTTCGCACGCTGGAAGGCCTCAACCAGGCAGACACGGCGGCAGCCCTGTCAATTAGCGGCAAGGCTGTCGAAACCCGCCTGAGCCGTGCGCGGGCACGCTTGTCGGAATTTATCGGAAGTGACCGAGGGGAATCCCGTACAGGCGCGTAAGACTGTTTAGGATATCCAAAGTCCGCACGACCGTGCGCAATGTTTCATTGGATCGAGAGGAAACCTATGAACCTGGCGATCAACCGCCGCGGTTTTATTCGCAGCGCCACTGTCGCCGGTGGCACTCTGGTCGCTACGGCGTGGCTGCCGGCCTGGGCCCAGCCAGTTTCGTCCGGCATAGTGAGTCCGCTTCCGCTACTTCAAGGCAACGATATCGCGCTGCGGATCGCGCATCAGTCGATGATGATCGACGGCCATCCGAGTCATGCCATCGGAATTAACGGTACGGTACCGGCGCCGCTGATCAGGCTTCGCCAAGGTCAGACGGTGCGACTCTCGGTCACTAATGATCTTGACGAGGACAGCTCGATCCATTGGCACGGCCTGCTTGTTCCCTTCCAGTTTGACGGCGTGCCCGGTGTGAGCTTTCCTGGCATCAAGCCGAAGAGCACTTTCATCTATGAGTTTCCGATAATCCAGGCTGGCACCTATTGGTATCATAGCCATTCGGGCCTGCAGGAACAGCTCGGTCATTACGGTCCTATTGTGATCGATCCGGCGGGCGAGGATCCGATACAGTCCGATCGAGAACATGTCGTCGTCTTGTCCGACCACAGTCAAATGCATCCCCACACAATATATCGTAAACTCAAGCAGGTCGGCGGCGGCTATTTTAATTACCAGCGGCAAACCCTCAGCGGCCTGCTTGCCGGCCAGGATCAGTCGCTGAAGGATCGCCTCGAATGGGCCAAGATGCGGATGGATCCCGCCGACATCTCGGATGTCACGGGTTCGACCTATACGTATCTCATCAATGGTCACGGTCCGGCGGACAACTGGACCGCGCTGTTCCGGCCAGGCGAGCGGCTACGCCTGCGCTTTGTAAATGCGGCTGCAATGACGACGTTTAACGTCCGGATCCCGGGACTTAAACTTACCGTGGTCCAGGCCGATGGCCAGGACGTCCGGCCGGTGGAGGTAGATGAATTCCAGATCGGCATAGCCGAGACCTACGATGTCATTGTTACCCCCGTCGATGAGCGTGCTTACACACTGGTCGGAGAAGCGGTCGATCGGTCCGGCATGGCCCGCGCAACGCTTGCCCCGCGCGAGGGAATGACTGCGGAAGTCCCAGCGCTGCGCAAGCGCCCCCTTGCCTCCATGAAGGACATGGGAATGGACATGAGCACCATGAACAAAGGTGCCGCGGCTCCGAGCCCCACGACAACAATGACCGGGGCGGACCATTCTGCCATGGGACACGACATGTCCGGCGGGGCCGCAGGAGGCATGGCTGGCATGGAGATGGGTGCCAGTTCCGCGACACCCGCCGGTGGTTCAGCATCCGCCGCCGCAATGGCGGGCATGGATCACGGCGCGCCAACAGCGAATGGGGCCATGGCAGGGATGGCGATGGGTTCCATGAGCATGCGCGATCCGGCAAATGCGCCTCAAGTAGAAATGGGGCCGGGCGTCCAGACCATTTCGCCGATGCCAGCTGATCGCACGGGAGACCCTGGTCAGGGACTGGACGATGTTGGGCATCGGGTGCTGGTGTATCGCGACCTCATGGCGCGCGACCGCAATCCCGATGTTCGCGCGCCCGATCGCGCCATGGACATTCACCTCACAGGGAACATGGAGCGCTACATGTGGTCGTTCGATGGGGTAAAGCTTAGCGACAAGAAGGAGCCAATCGCCTTTCTCGAGAACGAGCGCGTTCGCGTGACGCTGATCAACGATACGATGATGACCCATCCAATTCACTTGCATGGCCACTTCTTCGAACTGGTTACGGGCCATGGCGAGTTCGCGCCGCGCAAGCATACGGTGAACGTACAACCAGGCGGAAAAGTTACCTTCGACGTGACGACCGACGCCGTCGGTGACTGGGCCTTCCACTGTCATATGCTCTATCACATGCATGCCGGCATGATGCGGGTTGTCACCGTACGGCCGCGAGGAGCAGCCTGATGCGCCCGCTCATGGCTCTGGCGGGCGCATCCGCACTTGCCCTGTTTTCCACCAATCACGCTCGTGCGCAGGCGATGGCGGACATGCCGGGCATGAACACGCCGCGTGCATCTAAACCGGCCCCGAAGACACCGGTGCGCAAGGCCGCCCGTCCAGCACAGCGAAAGGCCGCTGCGGCACCTCCAGTCAGGCGCTCGGCGGCGCCGCCCCCATCCCCGGCCCCAACAGTCCATGCCGGCCATCAACCGGATCCAGCTCCCGCTGAAGCTAGCCATTCCGATCACGCTATGCCCGGAATGGACATGGGCGCTCAGCAGCCCTCGCAAGATCATCAGGGCCACGCCATGCCAAGTACGGCAATGCCTGCTGAAGGTGCTGGTGTGCAGGTCGATAGCATGCCCGGTATGGACATGACCCAGGGCAGAGCAGTCGGTATGGATCACGACATGGCAGGGATGCCGGCCATGACGCAGCACGGTGCTGGCGGAACTGGTCTTGCACCTGGCAATGCGCCGGCTCCGGCACCACCAAGCGATCATTATGCCGATCGGGTATTCGGTGCGGCTGGGATGGCCGAGTCCCGCGCTCTTTTGCAACGCGAGCATGGAGGCGGAAAGACCTCGTTTGTCTCCCTCAACATTGCAGAATACCAGATCCGCGACGGCGAGGACGGATACCGCTGGGACGGCGAAGCCTGGTATGGCGGCGACCTCAATCGCCTGACGATCAAGAGCGAAGGCGAGGGGATGATAAAAGGCGGCAAAGCCTTCATGGAAACGGCCGAAGTTCAGGGGCTCTTCAGCCGTGCACTCGATCCATATTGGAACCTCCAGGCCGGCGTGCGTTACGATTTCAAGCCGAATCCCTCGAGAACCTACGCCACCTTGGGCATCGAAGGCGTCGCTCCCTATTGGTGGGAAACCGAGGCGGCCATCTTCGTCTCGAACAAGGGTGAGGTGCTGGGGCGCATCGAGGGCTACTATGACCAGCGCATTACCCAGCGCTTGATCCTCCAGCCTCGCGTTGAGATCAACCTGTCCGCCCAGGACGTGCCGGAGACGCGGATTGGAGCCGGAATTTCCAACATCGAGCTCGGACTCCGGCTTCGCTATGAGCTTAAGCGGGAGTTCGCGCCTTACGTCGGAATTTCCTACGATCGCAGGCTCGGGCAGACCGCAAACTACGCCCGTGCAGATGGCGAGAGCGTTTCTGCGACGAGCCTGGTCATCGGCATCCGGACCTGGTTCTGAAAAGTCGCCGGCTTCGTTTTCATGTCGCTGCGAGCCGCCTCCATCGCTGGATCGCACTGCTGTTGAGCATTCAGTTGCTGCTCTGGTTCTCCAGCGGCCTGCTGATGAGTATCTTGCCAATCGAGCGGGTTCACGGAGATCACTTGGTCGATCGGGCGGTGCAGGATCTTGCCGCAGGAGCCGACCGCGCGTCGCTAGATGTCATCCTGCGGTCCGCTGGCGGGACGGTCAAGGAGGTGCGATACCGGATGTTGCTGGGACGCAGCGTCGTCGAAGTTGAGCGGCAAGACGGAGTTCAGCAACTCTACGACGGGCACAGCGGTTACCGAATTTCTCCGCTTGATGCACATTCCGCCGAGACTATCGCCTCCAAAGCTTATAGCGGCCGGGCGCGAGGGGTCTCGCATGCTTCGCTGATAAGAACGGCCTCGACGGAATATCGCGGCCCGCTCCCCGCTTGGCGGCTGATGTTTGCGGACGACGAAGCGACGCGAATCTACGTTGCAGTGGACACTGGCAGGATCACCGCGGTCAGGAACGGCACTTGGCGCCTCTACGACTTCTTCTGGGGGTTGCACATCATGGATTGGAAGAACCATGAGGATTTCAACACGCCCTGGCTAATTGCCTTCGCTGCCGGTGGCTTTCTGCTTTCCCTTGCCGGCACTGTCCTCCTCTACTTCCGCTGGCCGCGAAAACGGCGCAGAACCAGATTGGGCCGCAGTGTTCGATCTGCGCCGAAGAACTAGCCGTCAGCGCTCCGCCTCGCACGTCCTCGAGGCACTATCACGTCACGCGCCCTTCCAGACGCCAGATCAAGAGACCCCGTTTTCGCCGCCGCTGGCCGTTTCGGCATCCGTAACTAACCGGATACCGAAGTGCCGCGCCTGGCTGCATTCGAAGTTCACGCAACACCGTTTCGAGGGCAGTCTTGTCATTGAACGATCAAAGGAGCGCAGACGTGGCCAATATTCTGAATCGCAGCATCATCATCCCCGTTGCAGCGGCTCTGGCAGCCTTCGGTGCCGGGTACGCAGTTGCGGACGAAGCTCCTCCAGTTCCCAAGCGCCTCCAGGTTCAGACACCTGTCGCGCAGCAAAGTGGTTCCGCTTCAAACCCCTGCGGGACCGCGGCTCAGACTGCCCATCAGGCTGGCATGCGCCACGGCGGTGGCGACATGCACGGTAAGATGATGGAAGACCATCAGATGGGCGCGGGCAGTGCTCAAGGCATGCCAATGGGCCAAGCTGGATCTGGTGCGATGCCCATGGGCGGCGGGGAAATGAAGATGGGGCCAGGGGCCATGCCGATGGCGCCTGGTGCCATGAAGCCGGAATGTGGCGGTAAGTCCGGCTGCGGCAAGGCAACGGACAGCAAAAGCGGATCCATGGCTCCAAGCCCCACCAGCTCTCCGATGCCGATGGGGCATATGTAGGCCGACGGAGTAAAGCGGGCCCGTAGCGTGTTGCGGGCCCGGCTGCGCGCTCCGGTGAACCCGGCTCCTTGACCGGCCGGATTTCGGTGGCCCGCCTGGCTCGGGCCTGCAATTGACCAACGTTCAGGAAGAAAAAAAGATGCTGGATCGTCGTGCGGTTGTTAGTTCCGCCGCCGCATTTGCAGGGCTGGCTGCGACAGCAACCCTGGCCGAGGCCAACGAAGCACCCGGGACATCAGCGGACACCGAGCCGCGCGATAGTTGCATAGACCTGTGCCTGGCCTCGCATCGTCAATGCCTGTCGACGGCTTCATATCTGATTGGGAACGATCGGACTCCAGCCTCCAAGCTGCTGATCCCCACCTTGCTCGATTGTGCCGAACTTTGCCAGGCCACGGCAAATTCCATGATAAGAAACTCCCCACAGCACATGCTGTTTTGCGACGCCTGCGCGCAACTATGCGAGACTTGCGCCGAATCTTGTCAGGTACACGGTGAGGATATCGTGATTCGGAACTGCGCAGCGGTTTGCCGCACTTGTGCCTTGGTCTGCCGGGACATGGCTCGTATGCCAATGTAGCCGCGTTGGATGGGACAACAGTACGCTCAGCAGGGGCAGCCGGGATCCAATACGACTGGCTCGAGCAACCGGTAGATTGAGCTGACCAGCGCGTGTTCGCCAAACGGCTTCTCGAGTACCTCCGAAAAGCCGGCCGCCCGGGCGATGCCTGCGATAGCATCGGTGTAGTGTCCGGTAATCAAGATCGCTGGCTTGTCCCAGCCCTCTTTGCGCAATTTGGTCAACATCGAGATGCCATCAACGTCCGGCATGCGGTAATCCACGACGAGGCAATCGCAGTCCCTTGCGACCGGGTCGTGAAGGAGAGCGCTTCCGGTGGTATACGAGCGGACCTGGAAACCCTTCGATCGCAACAAGAGTTGCAGCGAGCGTCGAACGGCGACATCGTCCTCGGAAAGAAGAATGCGGTGGGCGCCGGTATTGCTAGGTTGGCCTGCTTCGCGCATTTGCGTCCGTCGTTTTTGCCACGATCATTCGTGCAGATGCTCTGAATGGCAAAACGCGGCAACGCCGTCTTTACGTAGTGATCCGAAGGTGCGGCCCGAACGCGGTCATCAAGCAGATCTGCCGCTTTCGGTGCTGGGCGGGGTGCTGACTTCGCCACGGCCAAGTCCTGCGGCAAATGCAATCCGAAGGACATCCGACAGGCTGGCCGCGCCAAGCTTCGCCATGAGGTTGGCGCGGTGGACCTCAACGGTTCTGGCTGAAATTCCGAGATCGTAAGCGATGGTCTTATTCGGCAGCCCCTTGGCAAGTCCGTCCAACACATCCCGTTCACGAGCGGTAAGCCCAGCGATCCTTACAGCAGCCTCGGTCGATTGCTCTGACCGAGCAGAACTGTCGTCAAGCCTTGCAAAACCTTCGGCGATCGCAGTGATCAATTGCGCCTTCTCGAATGGCTTTTCCAGAAAATCCACAGCGCCTGCACGCATGGCGCGCACGGCGACGGAAATGTCGCCGTGCCCGGTCAGAACGATCACGGGCATGGTGATTCCTCGTTTCGCAAGTTCGGCCTGAACTTCCAATCCGTCCATTTCAGGCATGCGAATATCGAGCAGAATGCATCCTGGCTCTGCGGATTTAGCTGCTCTGAGAAATTCTACGCCAGATGAGTAGGTCGACACTTGGAAGCCCGACGTCTTGAGCATGAAGCTTAGCGACCTGCGGATACTGTCTTCATCATCGACAATGTGAACCGTTCTAGTGGGAGGCATGTTTGTGCTCCGCCTCTGCTTGCACGAGAGTAAAGTGGAAAGCTGTGCCGCAATCTGCTCCCTCTTCCGCCCAAATCCGTCCACCCTGGGCTTCAACGATTGTCCGGCAGATCGATAGCCCGAGGCCCATGCCATCGGCTTTGCTGGTCACGAAGGCATCGAAAAGTTTCGGAAGGATAGTTGGATCGATCCCTGGGCCCGTGTCGCAAACCGAGACCCGGATCATACCATTCGTTTGCAACTCGGTTTTGATGGTCAAATCCCGAACAGTGACCTCAGACATTGCCTCGATGGCATTGCGAACGAGATTGACCAGGACCTGCTGAACCTGGACTCTGTCGGCGAGAACCGCAGAGGCAGCGGGATCCAGCTCAAGAAATGATCGCACGCCCTTTTCCCGCGCGCCGATCAGAGCTAGGCCGCAAGCGTCCTCAATCAAACGTGGCAAGTTCTCGATGTGCTTGTCGGTATCGCCATGCGCCACAAAATCACGGAGCCGCCTGACAATGCTGCCGGCTCGCAACGCTTCCTGCGCCGCTTCATCAAGGGCGCCTTGGACCATAGTGAGCGTCTCGTCGTTATATTTGGACAAAAGATCACGACTGGCTTCCAGATAGTTGGCCACAGCCGATAATGGCTGGTTCAACTCGTGCGCAAGGGTTGAAGCCATAGTCCCCATCGCGCTAAGCCGGGACACGTGGATCAATTCGGACTGCAACTCCTTGAGGCGAAACTCATTGCGCTCGCGCTCCGTCAAATCGCGGACAAAACCGGTGAATACACGGTGATCACGAAACCGTGCTTCACCGATGGACAGTTCCATCGGAAAGGTCGTGCCGTCACGTCGCAATCCAACGACGATACGACCAAGACCGATTATTCGCCGTTCACCGGTGGAAATGTAACGCTCAATGTAGCCATCGTGTCGCTCACGGTCCGGTGAAGGCATCAGGCAACTCACGTTCTTGCCCAGCAAATCGCCTTCAGTGTAACCAAACAGACGTTCTGCCGCCGCGCTGAATGATGTAATGCGCCCCTGAGCGTCGATGACCACCATCGCATCTGGGACCGTGTCGAGAATCGATTGGAGATGCTTTTCACGCGCATGAATTGCATCTCCGGTCGCAGTCTCGTCGGTGATGTCGCGGCAGATACCGCCAAACCCCGATGGTTGCCCCGATGCGTCCTCCAGACGCATTAGGGTTACGTGCCCGAGAAACTCGGACCCGTTACGGCGAACACGCCACCGTTCCTGTTCCAGCTTACCGTCCAGTAGAACACGTCGGAGATCGTCGGCAGGTACGCCCTCTGCGATGTCATCGAGAGAGTAGAGCATTGAAATGGACTGGCCCCGCGCTTCAACCTTGCTCCAGCCAGTCATCTCGACAGCGCCGTTGCTCCAGAACGTGACGTGACCGGCAAGATTGAGGGCGAAGAGGGCATAGCTCACCGCCGTATCGGCTAGCTGCTGCAAGGCGTCCGGCGAAGCAGTGTGTTCTGGATCGCCCGCAGCCACTATTCCTCCGCCTCTGGCTCGGCCGGATCTCCAAACCTTTCAGCTTGATAGGCACACGCCGCGGGATGGATGAAAACGAGCTCCTCCATTAGAGCCGACGCCTGCGCGAACAATTCATTGCAGTCCCCCTCTCGTTACCCCTTGTAACGACATACGCGGCAGTCCGCTCGAGCCCTCAAGCTCGCTGAAAAAAACAGACCACCGGATGATCCCACAACGGTACGGCGTCGATACTGCCGCACAGTGGAAACCATGATCCTAAATCCGAAGCAGCGTCACATCTTCATATTCGACATGTCATGACCCGCGTGGGGATCGGTTGTGGGCGAGGGCGACGGCGAGGCCTTGGTAGCGGTCGGCTTTGGCGGCATTGACCGGGAGGCACCTGGACGCGCAGACGGTGTCTTTGCGGCCTTCGGAGTAGCAACCATCTTCGGCGCTGGAGCGACCGGCGCGGCCGCCGCGGTTTCGCGTGCTGGCTTTGAGTCCGGAGCGCCAGACAGCAAGGCTTCCACCATGGAAACTTCTTTGGCCTGCGCCGAGCGAGTCGTGATAACCTGCTGGCGAACGCGGCCGGATACACCATTAGCGAGCGCAATGTCGGATAGTACAATGGCGCCCCTGTGATGAGCGAGCATTTTTTTGAGGAAGGTCTGGGAGAACTCCGCTCCCTTGGCTGCCATCATCTCGTCGTGCATCTTCACCTCGGCATCTCGGTACAGATCTCCGCTCGCAGGATTGGGCTGGCCCGAGGCGACGAGCTGTTGCAGCGTACCGATTTCCTTCGTCTGTTTGTCGATCGTATCGCGCGCCATCTTCGCGACGCGTTCGCCAGTGTTCTGGGTGAGCGCGATTTTTGCCATTTCAACGGCACCTTTGTGATGCTCGAGCATCTTGCGCGCCCACGTATCGCCAGCATCCGTACCTACCGCTGCCTTCATCGCTTCGGCCATGGTCATTTCAATCGTACCAAATGGATTGGCGGGCTCATCGGCCACGTCTGTCATCGCGGTCTCGGAGGGCGAGGCGGATGGTTGGTTCGAGCTGCCGCATGCCGAGAGGCTTGCGGCCAGTGCAATCGTCGAAAGAGTGGCGAGGATAAATTTCATCTTTGTCTCCATTGAATAGGGTTCAGCTCAAACGCGGAACTTGGCGATGCCTCCGCGATCGTCAAACGCCCAGACCTCGAATGGATCCTTCGACCCGTCCGGCATCTCCATACCTGGCGAACCCCGCGGCATTCCAGGTACGGCAAGGCCGCGGATTTGAGGGGGCTTGTTGTTGAGGAGGCGCGCCACTGCGTCGAATGGGACATGACCCTCGAGGGTATAGCCGCCAACGACTCCCGTGTGACACGAGGCAAGTTCGGCCGGCACACCGTGCCGCCTTTTGATCTCGGGCATGTCCGGCCGATCGATCACGGATGTCGCGAAGCCAGCCTTGACCGCAAGTTGCGCCCAGGCTTCACAACAGCCGCAACTGGGGTCGCGGTAGACGACCAGGCGCTTGGCATCAGCCTGCGGTTTTCTGACGGTAATTCCGGATGTCAGCGTAGATGCGGAGCCAGAGGGCAATGGCTGGGGTTCGGCGGCCCGCCCGCATCCCGTCAGGACCGCTGCAGAAGCAGTCGCTAACGAGCCGAGGAATATTCGGCGGCTCAAAAACTCGGGCGCGGCTGCATGGCCTTTGGTTATGGGCGCCACAGGATATTCTCCATAAGCTCGATCTCGCGCTTTTGGCTGGCAACAATGCCTTGTGGGCCGAAGCACAGTTCTTGGACCTGTGGATCGCTGATTGCCGCGCGTTCGCACATCAAAATGGCGCCGGAGTGATGCGGAATCATCGAACGCAGGAACTGCCGATCACCAACCAAGCTCTGGTCCCTTATCGCGAGCAATGAGAGCAGCGCAATCGCAGCAAAGCCAATATAAAGAATGGCGTTAAGCCTGCGGTTCTTATACATCGACTTCATCGTAAGCAACATGACGATTGCCATCGGTGCCCACATTACCAACGCCATATATAGGAAGTTGGCATTCTGGATGAATTCATTTCCGCTCCAGATCATGGCGAACATCGCTACGTACATAATAGCGAGGCTTAGGCCGAGATTGACCGCCAGCATTCGGTAGTGGTGGCCCATCATTTGCGCGTCGGCTGGACTTGTGCCGTGGGTATCGTGTCGCATGATCAAACTCCTACCAGTTCATATGGTCGATGCCGTGCACCATCGCGCCGCCGAACCAGCCCTGGACGACGATCGCGATCGTCATGACCAACAACGCTGCGATCATTCCAGGCCGGCGATCTTCGTCGGGGCGAAGAATCGCCCAAATGGCAAGGGCAAGACCGAGTGCCCCCACACCTGTGCCGAGCCACCGATGAACCTCGAGGAGTGCGTCATCGCGGGCGATGTCAAATCCCGCGTCGAGCCAACCTAGGATCGCAGCAATCGGGGCGATGATTCCGCCTGCGACCACAAGAAACTGGACTGGTTTGCCGAAGGAAGGACGGCGGCGCCCGACAATTGCTGTGAACAGCGCAGCAGGAAAGAAGGCGATCGGAAAGTGAACAATGATTGGATGGGTTCTGCCGAACCAGTCGAGGAGGCGCTCGAGTGGCGTCACCGCCTTCCGGGTGGCCGTGTCATCCATCATATCGCCCATTTGCTCATGCGTTGCCCGAGGGTTTTCAACAGCTGAAGCAGACGGCTCCGTCAGGCCACCCTTGGAAGCGTCCCCTTGGGTCGAGGTATGAGCTCCGGCCGCCGGTTTACGATGATCCTTATGTGCCGATGCAGGCGAGGCCACCGACAGGAAGGCAATCAGAACAGCGAGGCACAGGTACACTGGCAAGGTTCTCAGAAGGCGTAACAGAAGCATCGAAACCTTCGCGCGGCTGAAACAAGACATCTCTACCCGCATGTTTTTCTGCTCCGACGAATGGATAGCGATGCCTGCAGCTGATCTTTGCCGCGCTGACGCGTGAAGCCAGACCCAGCCTTCGAGGGATATACGCATCGGGGGGCCGAATCCCTCAATCCGATGCAAATGGAGCAACCCCGGTTGCCAGTATGGTTTAGCAGCGTTGGTGCGATCCGTGCCGCCTAAGGCGCGACCCGAGCGTCAAAACAGGCGGCGAGGCGAGTCTGTCAGGAACAACTCTCGCCGATAAAGGTCGTCACGCGTCGCGCTTTGTTCCGGCTTCACGTTGCCAGGGCCAGCGACCCTTGATTTCAACCTCAAGCGAAAAGCTCAGAAATGTCCTGATCAAGACAACTCCCGCGAGCACCGTCAGACTCTGAAGGGTAGGCTGGATCGCAATCGTGTTGATGATGTCTGCAGCCACAAGGAATTCCAGACCGAGAAGAATCGCTTCCCCAAGATTTGAGCGAAATCTCCCGATAGCCTGGGCATCGAGCCGGCGCAGAAAAACTTGCTCAAGGAATCTGAGCAGCGCGGCGGCCGCACCCGTCACGATAATCGCTGTACCAGTAATTTCTATAGCACGGGTGATCCAGTGGATCGCGTTTACCAGAACATCGTCCATGCCTGCCCCCCATTTATCGCCTGTCCCAGCTCGAGCGCGCCTTCGTGCGAGCAATTCGGCCGACTCCCGAATACTTGACGGACCTTGGCTATTGACCTGCCTGGCTTCAGCTTGTCGCGAGCCGATAGCTTTGAATGGCACGGGGAATCATTAGGTAATGTCCACAAACACCGCGCAACCATCTCGATTTCCACGAGTGCAAACGGCCGATCGCGCGCTGCCATGCGATTACGCTTGATGCCGGTGCGGTTCGCCCTTCGCCTCTCCAGACTTTCTGCAGGTCCCCGGCAGCCATACGATGGGCGAAGGCTGGCCAGTGGCCAACCGTGCGACCATGAAATCGTGCTAATCCATGGCCTTCAGCAACCGGTCGAGCGGCATGGTCGCAAATGTCGTGAAGCTGTCAGCGACGGCATAGGGCAAAATAAGCGTTCGTTCGTGGATCATTGACCCGCAACTATAGGCCACATTTGGCACATACCCTTCCCGTTCCTCTGTGTCGGACCGGATGAGTGGAAACGTTGTCCTTGCGAGGAGCTTGGTGGGATCGTCGCGATCCAGCAGGCAGGCGCCGATGCAGTAGTTTCGCACCGCGCCGACACCGTGAGTCAGGACCAACCATCCTTCATCGATCTCTAACGGGGATCCACAATTTCCGATCTGGACAAACTCCCACGGCCATCGAGGCTCGACCAGCTTGGCGCCGCCATCCCAACGGTGAATATCTTTTGATCGCAAGAACCAGATGTTCTCGTTGTCCTCCCGACCCAGCATCGCGAACGACCCATCAATCCGTCGGGGGAATAGCGCCATTCCCTTGCTGGCAGTTGCGTCGCCACTGAGCGGCTTCAGTTCGAATATGCGAAAATCTGCGGTGCTGAGGAGCTCCTGCCGGACTGATGAACCGCTGAAGGCGGTGTAGGTGCCGTAGTATGTCGCAGTGCCGCAATTGTCTTCGAACCGGACAAGTCTGATATCCTCGATCCCGCGACGCTGGCTGGCCATGGCGGGAAAGATTACGATCTCAGACAGGTCATGGCTGCCATCACAGGTGATCCGTACCCCTGCCGGTCCATGGTCATCTTCTTCGATCACTTCGGTCGCGAGCACCACCGGTCTAGGACTCGGAGGATCGATCGCCACCGCACCGTCAACCGACACGACACCTGTCCGAAATGTCACCGAAGAGATGTGCCCTTCGCCGACCCCTCTCAACGAGAGAATGAAGCGACTGCTCCCTGCTGGGACGCCGGTCTGATCAGGATGCAGCACTATGCTTGGATTGAAAAGCGCGGCCGCTTCGTAGGAATACTCGTTACAAAAATGGGCGCCGATGAGGACGGCCTGATCGTCAGTCACCTGACATTTGCAAATTTCAATTCCTTCGACCTCCCGAAATCGGCGTCTGAAAATGGAAGACACATCTCGGTGGCGCCCCGAAAAATCTTTCAGGATTCTCTCAAGTTCGTGGCGCAGCGCATCATCGTCAAGACCGAGCACCCTATCCGCAATTCGCTGCGCGCGCGGTCGGTCGGGCGCCGCATATTTGTATGTCTCCACCGAAGGCATATAAGGGCGGATAACCACTCTTGCGGGGTTCGGACGGAGCAGGATGGGTAGTCTGGTAACGTATTCTGCAGTCGACACGGTAGTTCCTATACGCGAGATCGAAGTCTGGAGTAATCTCTCACCGCAGGCCGGCAAGTTTGGCGTGACTTTGTATTTGGGTGGTTGCCCTGGTGGATGGCCAACATGCGACAGGCCCCTTCGAATTGCGTGAACCGGCGATCGGTAACAGGTCGCATTCGCACACTGATGGGACCACATCGCCGCGCTCCGGTGCCGCGGAGGCCGTAACCAACTGCATTGCTGTCAGTGCGGCGAGATAGGCTAGGGTAGATTCAGCTCCTTGGTTTGCATTTCGCCGGTCCGGATGGAGCCCATCGAAGCACGCTCCGCGCGCAATGTCGGCGATCGGAATACCGAGGTCGTTACTTCCCAAAAACCAGGCAAAAGCTCGCGCAGCCTGTGCTTGCCACCAAAGGTCCTTGGTTAGCCGTGCCGCTGTCTGGCATGCCGATACGGCAGCCCAGGCTTCCAGCGGTTGTTGATCGAACAGTTCGAAACGCTGATCTTGGGAGTGAAACGTTTGGGTGCCCACGGGGCGAAAGTGGCCCTGTGGAGCTGTCTGAAGGCTCATCAGCCAGCGCAGCGCATCAGTCCCTACCTCGAACTGCTCGACGTTGCCGGTCGCATTCCCACTCACCATCAACGCTTCACAGAGCCGGGCGTTGTCATACCCCAACCTGTCCTCGAACCAGTTCCATGTTGGTTGCGAAGCGTCACGCCATCGCTGGAGCAGCCGCCCAGCCAATTCGGTACGTAATTGCTCGAATGCCCGGTGCCCGGGAAAACGGGTGAGAAAGTCGGAAATGCCGAGCAGCCCATAAGCCCAGGTACGCGGTGAGGTGCTAGACGCCAGCGGCGGAGCCATTTCAAGTAAACGCGCCGCTGCCCAGCTGTCGAGATCGCAGGGAACCGTGCTTCTTGCAACGCTGCCCAACGCCCATACTGCGCGACCATGATGATCATCTCTGCCGGCCACGCCGCGCCAGGAGCGATCGAATCCCATAAAATTGTTCATTGTTCCGGTCTCGACTGACCAAGCATGTTCAACGAACGTCGCGTAAGTCATCGCCATTTGGCTTTCCCGCTGCGAAAGTGGGCGTAATCGCGCGAGTTCGTTCATGATCAGTAGCCCCCGGGCATTATCGTCAAGGCAATAGCCATGCCGCCGATCGGGCACTGCGAATTTGGTGTGCTGGATTAATCCTACACCATCAGTCAGTGTCGCGAGATGGGTGGTCGAAACCGGAGGCAAAACGGCAGGACTGCCTGAGGTAGTTGGGAACGCAATTGTCGTTGCTCCGGCGTTCCGATCCTCGAACCGGACCTTCGAGAATATCTCGAGATACTGTTCCGCCACTTTCGACCAGATCATGTTCCGGCCCCGCGCATAGGCGTGAGTTCGCATCGCACCGCGCAAGGCGGGATCATCCACCAGGCCAGCAATTGCTGAGGCAAGCGCATCGCTATCGCCAAAGGGCACGAGCATTCCGCAGCCGTCCGAAAGGAGTTCCCGCGCATGCCAGAATGGCGTCGAGACGACCGCCTTGCCGAGCGCGATCGCATATGCGAGCGTACCCGAGGTAATCTGGGCTTCGTGAGGATAAGGCGAGACGTAGACGTCGCAGGCCGTCAGGTGGTCGAGCAACTCTTCAAGCGAAAGGTAGCGGTTCACAAAGCGGAGATTGTTACTGACCCCTAATTCAGCGGCGAGGGCAAGCAGGCCATTACGATAGCGCTCGCCCTCGTTCCTGAGCAGGTTCGGGTGAGTCGCGCCGACTACCATATAGGTCAGCTTGGGATGACTGCGCACGAGAGCTGGCAGCGCCCGGATTGTCGTTTCGATTCCTTTTCCCGGACCCAAAAGTCCAAACGTCATGAGCAGCGTATGATCCCCCAGTCCCAAATTCAGCTTGGCCATCGCCGGGTCCAGAAATGGCATGTCGGGAACGCCATGCGGAATGACCGCTATCTGCGTGTCTGGCACCTCATAAACATGCCGAAGAATCTCCCGACCCTTTTCAGCCATGACCACCAGCTGCGCCGAATCATGGATCAGGGCGTTCATGACGCGCCGTTGCCCGTCATCTGGCTGCGCCAGCACCGTATGAAGGGTCGTCACGATGGGGGCTTTTAGCCGCCGGAGTAGCTCGAGCACGTGATCACCGGCGTCTCCCCCGAAAATGCCAAACTCGTGCTGCAGCGATACGACCTCGACATCGGCGACATTGAGAAAGTCCGCAGCAACGGCATAGGATTGCCGATCAGACTGATGTACTTCGATCGGCACATGTTGCGGATAAGCGTAAATGCGGTCCTCATCCGTCACCGCTATGGTCATCGTCGCCATGGCCGGGTCCGTCTGCATAAGAGCGCGGTGGAGATCGTCAGTGAAGGTCGCGATACCGCATTGGCGGGGGACGCAGGTGCCCACCAAAGCGATACGCTTCAAATTAGGCTTTGCGCTTATGCCCTTCATCGACCTTCTCCAGCAGAGCGGCAACCAATCGCGGGAGGCGGATCCATCCTGATGTGATGGGCCGGATACCCCCGGCGGCGTTTGTTCGGCGCGGTAGTCTCGGACCTTCGACAGGAAGGCGATCCGGTTTGCCGCTTGCTTTCCGTAGGGTCGCTATGCCTTGTTCGCTTTACGTAATGTTCCGATCGCAGGACCCTGCTCATCGGACCGGTCCCTGTGTTCTGCGCATTTGCAGTCAATGCTCCGTCACAGCCTCAAGGCGCGAGCGGTGTGGGACCGGCAACAATGTGATCCGACAGTGGTCCTCTCCGAGGACGTGGGCTCCATCGGAACCGGCCCAGACGGACTGTCAGATTGTCAGACCGTTGCCGCCTACTTTGCCCTGCGACAGGCCAAGCATCGGAAAAACCACGCGTATCGCGCTGGAAGTGTGGTTTCCCCCTTCCGGAACATTACGGATATTGATCCAAGACCTAGGTCCATAGTCTTGGCGGCGAAGAAAAGGCTCTTCGCCGCCAGTCACCTTGGCGATTTTCGACATCCATCAAGGAGACAAACCATGCTCAAGACCAAGTTTTCCCTGGCGATTGCTGCCATCGCAATGTTTGCGGCGGTTCCTGCTGCAGCAGCGGGTATTGGCCACAGCTTTTTCATGAAGGGCTCGATCGTCGCCGAGCAAGCGGAAGGCAAAGTCGTCTGCATCGGCAGCGAAGATGGGGCGACGGTCGGGCAGGTGCTCGATGTCTATCGCACGGTTCAGCACCCCGGTCCCAGCGGCAAAGGTGCAGGGCCATTCTTCCACCGCGAACCCGCCGGCCACGTCCGCATCGATCATGTCTATGACGCCCACTTCGCTCACGTGAGCGTCGTCGACGGTAGCCCCGCGCTTCACGACATTGTCGAACTTCGCCGCAATCGTCGGCGCTGACCAGCCCAGCGTGGAGACCGCTTATCGAGCTGTCTCCACGCAACTGGATTTCAGGAGGACCTTGGCTAGCCGGCGGAAAGCAATCCCAATTCAAACCGGTGCAATTTCTTCTTGACCCTGGACCATGGTCCAAGGGTTACCCTTTGGAGAGGGCGAATATGTCTCGGCTTAAAATCGGTGAACTCGCGCAGGCCGCCAATGTCCCCAGGGATACCATCCGCTATTATGAGCGCACCGGCCTGCTTTCTCCACCCGAGCGAACCAGCTCCGGCTACCGGCTTTACGAACAGTCGGATGTTGATCGGATGAAATTCATCCGCGCTGCGCAGTCGCTCGATTTCACCCTCGCGGAGACAAAGTCGCTGCTGAGTTTGCAGGCTAACGACCAGGCTAAGGCTTCCGACATTCTCGCGGTTACTTTGGGCAAGCTCAGCCAAGCTGAACTTAAGGTCGCGCGGCTGAACCGGATTCGCGAGATTTTACAGCACTTAGCGGATGCTTGTCCGCAAGACGCAGCGACCGATGCCTGCCCAATCCTCGACTATCTCTCACATGGGGACCTCGAGAAAGCAGGTGCAACGCCAACAAGATAACTTGGAGTTGGAGAGGGCAATCGCAACACGCAAATAAGAAGGAAAATACTATGAAATATTTGACAATTCTGGGGCTGCTTCCGCTCACTCTACTGGGCGCCTGTGCTACCGTTCCGCCGACGAGCGCCGAACTCGAGAGCTGCCGGAAGATGGAAAGCGAGATGGGGGTTGGGCAGATCCACGACCATAACGAGATGAAGGGAAGGGGCATCAACCCGATGAACCTCTCGCATGCCCGTTGCATGCAGATCCTCAACAACTAGGCCCCAGGAATTGCCGGAGCCGACAGCTTGTGCTGCTCGGCTCCGTCGGTTTCTTCACAACTACTGGGAGAAATGCCATGAAATCCATTCTCAAGTTAACAACCTCGGGGCTGGGTGCGCTTGCATTGGCTGGTCTGCTCGCTGCCTGTGACAAGAAGTCGGACGAAACAACGGCAACGCCTTCTGCTGTCGCTTCATCGGTACCGTCTGATGCGACCGATCCTGCTGTTGGGACAGCGGGAAGGGGCGATGCGGCAAATCGTGAGCACAATGAAACAATGTCAGACGATATGGCACAGCGTCACCGCCAGGACATGGACCATGATGACATGCGTCGCGGTCCGATGGGGCCAATGGGTCCAGGGGCAACACCGTCTCCAACGGGGAGCCAGCCCTCACAGCAACCGATGCAGGACATGTAAGATTTAGGTATTGGCAGGTGGGGTGATCCCCACCTGCAAATGCCGCCGTTGTGTCTCAGTCGGACGCTCCCGTGAAACCAGCTTTGCCAACGGGCATTGCCTGAGCCCCGCTAAGTGTCAGCAGTAGGTGGCCCGAACCCGCGGGAATCTACACGCGATAGGCATCCGCTCAATCGTAACATCGTTCAAGCAGGGCAAGGGAGGCTTGAGTTGCAACGCCATTTCGACAAGCTAACCCGTGCCTTTCGCTTTCGCTCACGCGTGGGGTGTGTGCTGCTGTGTCTTTTGCTGGGTGCACCGCCGCTCGCCGCTCAGGACTCTGCCGCGGAACACGCATCTCATCATCCAGGCGGATCGCCAACCCCGGCCAGTTCTACTGGCGCTTCTCAAGCCCCGGCGCCGATGCCGAAACCTTCTGAGACCCCGGCAAAGGCAGGCGCGATGGGGCAGATGATGCAAAAAATGATGGCGCCGGCAGAGGGCAGTGGCGAAGCGCCTGCCGGCTGCTGTGCCATGGGCGGACCAACGCCCTTTTATGCTTCACTGATGGAGTGGCCCAAACTTACTGACGAAGCGCGCCGCGCTGTAAGGCCCAAGGCGCTTGAGCGTTTCAATTCCGGGATGGTCGCGCTTTCCTCGCAGGAATCGCAAATTCACCGCGCGATGGCCATGAACGACTACGCTGCCGCTTCAGCCGCCATTGGACGTGCGCGTGAAAGTCTTGCGCTGGCCGAAAGCGGATCAGGCGTCCTCAAGGGACTGGGGGAGGGGAATGCGCCCCGGGACCTCGCGCTCAATTGGTTCAAGCGTGAAACCTCGCTCGAAGGAGTCCAACAGATGGACGCGCAAGCAGAGCTTGCCGGACTATCCTGGTGGCATGCCATCGGCATGGTTGGCCTCGTTGCGGCCGTCATAGCCGCCCTCGTATCGTGGCGCGCCCGCCGTCGCCGTGTTGCAGAACTTGTCGAAAGACTGACTTCAGCCGGGCCGGCGGCGTCAGCGCTACCTCCGGTCCTCACGCCCTCGGCATCGGCTGCGCCCGCGAGAGCACCGGGTACTCCAGCGCCCAGGCCGTGGAAGGGGGCGCTGCGGATCAAGGCGATATTTCAGGAAACGCCCAGCGTAAAAACCTTCAGGCTGATGGACGCCAATGACGGGCCCATCCCGTTCAACTTCTTGCCGGGTCAATATGCCACGATCACGTCGGAGATAGACGGCCAAAAAGTGCGCCGATCCTACACGATCTCCTCTTCGCCGACCCAGCGGGACTACATCGAGCTGACCATCAAGCGCGAGCAACATGGTCTGGAATCGCGGCATATGCACGATCATGCCTTGCCTGGTGACCTCGTTGAAATTTCTGCGCCCGCTGGCCGGTTCTTCTTCACCGGCAAGGAAGCGGAGGGGATAGTGCTCATTGCCGGTGGGGTGGGGATTACTCCGATGATGAGCGTGCTGCGCAGTCTGACCGATCGATCTTATCCGTATGACATCTACTTGCTCTATGGCGTCAACACGCCGGCAGATGTGATCTTCCGGGAGGAATGCGTCTACCTCGCTCAACGCCATCCCCGCCTGCATTTTCACTCCGTTGTCGCAAAGCCCGAAGGCTTAGATTGGAAAGGACCGACCGGCTATATCTCGGCAGAATTCATAGCGGCGAGCGTTCCCGAAATTGCCCGGCACCGGATTCATCTCTGCGGGCCTCCTCCCATGATGGAGGCTGTCAAGGCAGCGCTTTCGCAACTCGGCGTGCCTACCGAACAAATAAAGACGGAGGATTTTGCGCCGCCGAAGGGGGGGCCTGTTGTCGCCTCGGAACAAGCCACATCTTTCGCGGATTCGGCGAACGCCGAAGCTTCCGACGCTCTGCCCCTGCCTGTCGCGGTTTCGACGGCTCACGCTTCAATTGCGTTCGCCGTTTCGGGCAAGACTGGGCTGCTGGCGCCTGACCAGTCGGTGCTTGAGGCTGCCGAGACCCTTGGCGTCAACATCGACTTCGACTGCCGGGAAGGGACTTGCGGACGGTGCAAGGTTCGCCTGCGCGAAGGCGAGGTCGTAATGGAGGTGGAGGACGCGCTCTCCCGGGAGGAAAAGGCATCCGGAATCATCCTTGCCTGTCAGGCCAAATCCACGGGCAATCTAGTGGTGGATGCCTGAGATGACCGAAGGTGAGAAGGTAACAGTCAGCGGTTTGATTGGAGCCTTGGCTCTATTCGTGCCGGCGTTTGTATTCCACTCAGCACCCCGGTTTCCGGGGAGTTTGACCGGAAGCATTTTCGGTATCGCTGCAGGGCTGCTCTTCGTCCTGTTGCTGGCCTACACAGCGCTCAAGCGCCAGCCTTGGCTCAAGGTCCGTTTCGTCCACTGGTTCTCCCTCGGCAGCGTACTGAGTTTCCATGCCTATGCGGGGAGCGTCGGCGCCATATTGGCGGTCATCCATTCCGGTCACAAGTTCGAGAGCTTGCTCGGCTTGATGCTGGTGATCAGCATGCTGATCGTCGTGTTCACTGGATTTGTCGGGCGGTATTATCTGGCCCAGGTGGGCCAAGAGCAGCGACAGCAACAGCTCGAACTGAAGCTGTTACGAGATCGGTTCGATACCGTTGTGATCACCGGCGCCGCGCTGCCCCTGGAAGCGGCGACGAATAGTCCGGCTGACTTCGCGATAAATCGGTTGGTCGGTGCCATCGCCGATCTGGAATATGCAATCATGGCCCGCGACACGATCAAGCGCACGTTGGGGCGCTGGCTTGCGGTGCACATCGGCGCGGCAATCCTGATGTACGGCTTGCTGACGCTTCATGTCTGGAGCAGCGTTTATTTCGGACTGAGGTGGCTGGCATGAAACCCCAAAGTCTACTTTACCTGGTTCTGGGACTGTTCGTCCTTGGCGCCGCTTTGGCCATTCCTCTCAGCGTCTATCGATCGAACAGCGCAGCGGTCCCGGCATGGGCAACCGCGGTCAAGCCTGGACCGCTTTCATCCGCCCATGCATTCCTCGCCGACAAATGCGAAAGTTGCCACACGCCCAATCGCGGCGTGGAAGCGCAAAGCTGCATTGGCTGCCACGCGTCGGCACCAGAATTGCTGATGAAGACATCCACTGCGTTCCACGCCAAGGTCAGCGAGTGTGCCGGCTGTCACATCGAGCACCAAGGCGGCGCGCCACGGCCGATCCGAATGGATCACGAGATCCTGGAACGGATTGCCCGACGGCAAGGTAACGGGAAAACGGATCTCGCTCCGAAGCTGGACTGCCAGTCGTGTCATGCCCCGGTCGACAAGCACCAGACCTTGTTCGGCAAAGACTGTGCTGGCTGCCACCTTACCTCAACCTGGAAGATCGCCAGCTATTTGCACCCCAGCTCTAGATCGACCGAGTGCTCGCAGTGCCATAAGGCACCGCCAAGTCATTACATGATGCATTTCACTATGATGGACCAGCCAATCGCGAAAGCGCGGGGGGCGAAAGTGGACCAGTGTTTCAGCTGTCATCAAACCGACTCGTTCAACAATATCAAACGCGCGGGAATGGTCGATGTTCATTGACCGTGGCCAGTATTCAGGAGGAATGCATATGCCTGACGATGCAGCAAGTCGCGGCGACAAGATGACTAGCCGTGCCAAGTTCGTCTTCATCGGCTTCGCAGCCGTCGCGGGTTATTTTCTTCTCACGGAGCACACCGCCCATGTGGTGAGCGCGTTGCCGCTGCTGCTCTTCCTCTCCTGTCCGCTCATGCATCTCTTCATGCACCATGGCCATAAGCACCCGGGCCATAGGGCGGTTCATATCCGGGAGGCGGGCGCGCCGGAACGCGATGATGGAGGTTAAATGACGGCAGATCACATGCAGGGTTTCGGGCTGTGGGGATTGGCCTTCGTCAATTCAGTTATCTTCATCCTGTTCGCGCTAAGCTTTTTCAATCCGCAAACCAGACGCGACTGGCGCAGCTTCGGCGCGTTCAGTGCATTTCTGATCGCGCTGTTCGCCGAAATGTATGGCTTTCCGCTCACCATCTATTTGTTCTCGGGCTGGCTGCAATCGCACTATCCGGGCGTAAATTGGTTCTCGCACGATGCTGGACACTTGCTTGAGATGGCTTTTGGATGGCGCGTAAACCCGCATCTCGGACCATTCCACATTGCGAGCTTCGTATTGATCGGCTTCGGTTTCTGGATGATCTCAGCCGGCTGGGCAGTTCTGCATGCCGCCCAGCAACACCGAGGCCTAGCTACAATCGGCATTTATGAGCGAGTACGCCATCCCCAATATGTCGGGTTCATCCTCGTCCTGACTGGTTTTTTGCTCCAGTGGCCAACGCTGCTGACGCTTGTCATGTATCCCGTGCTGATCGCCATGTACGTGCGTCTCACTCACCGGGAAGAAAGACACGCACTCGCAGAGTTTGGCGATGCCTATCGTGACTACATGGATCGAACGGGCGCGTTCCTTCCCAGGAAAAGTCGCCGAGTACGCAGATCGCCGCAACCGTAAAATTTTTGCCAATTGGTTCTTGACCCTGACATGGTGTCAGACCCCAATTGATGATGCGTTGAAGGAGACTCGAGATGTCATCGAACGATCAAGGCGCACATCACCAGCACAGCGGCCATAGCTGCTGTGGCGGCGGGACCAATGCGGCAAAAGCGGCTGCAACGGCAGTAGACCCGGTCTGCGGCATGAAGGTCGATCCGCAAGCGACTGAGCACCATGCGACACTCGACGGCGTGGACTATCACTTCTGCAGTGCTGGATGCCGGGCAAAGTTTATTGCCGATCCGCAGCAGTATCTTTCGAAGGCGCCCGTATCGCCGTCGGCAGGGACGAAGGATGTCATCTACACTTGTCCGATGCATCCCGAGGTGAGGCAGGTCGGCCCCGGTTCGTGCCCGATCTGCGGCATGGCGCTGGAGCCGGCAACGCTCTCGCTGGATAGCGGGCCTAGTCACGAACTTGCCGACATGACCCGCCGCTTCTGGATCGCGCTTGTCTTGACGCTCCCGGTTTTCGCGCTGGAGATGGGTGGGCACCTTACCGGGTTGATGATGATCGTCGGCAAGGAGACATCGAACTGGATCCAGTTCGTGCTGGCAACGCCTGTGGTCCTCTGGGCTGGTTGGCCCTTCTTCGATCGAGGATGGGCCTCGCTCAAGTCGCGCCACCTCAACATGTTCACGCTGATCGCCATGGGTGTGGGAGTCGCTTACCTATACAGCCTCGTCGCCCATTTCGGGCCGTCGCTGTTCCCTCCCGCCTTTCGCGATCCGATGGGCACAGTACCGGTCTATTTCGAGGCTGCGGCCGTCATCACCGTGCTCGTCCTTCTTGGACAGGTGCTCGAACTGCGCGCGCGTGAGCGCACCTCCGGCGCTATCAAGGCGCTGCTCGACCTCGCCCCGAAAACCGCCCGCAGGATCACCGCAGATGGTCAGGACGAGGAGGTCACGCTCGATCTTGTCATTGTCGGCGATCACTTGCGCGTCCGTCCGGGCGAGAAGATTCCTGTAGACGGCGTCATTGCCGAGGGTCGCGTGTCTATCGATGAATCGTTGGTCACGGGCGAGTCCATGCCGGTCACCAAAGAGGCCGGCGCCAAGGTCATCGCCGGCTCGATCAACAAGACCGGTAGCTTCGTCATGGTGGCGGAAAAGGTGGGCAGCGAGACGCTGCTTGCACGCATCGTCCAGATGGTGGCCGAGGCGCAGCGCAGCCGTGCTCCAATCCAGCGCATGGCCGATCAGGTATCCGGCTGGTTCGTGCCGGTAGTGATTGCAGTCGCGCTGGTCGCCGCTGCCGCCTGGGCCTTGTTCGGTCCGGACCCGCGCCTGACCTACGCGCTGGTCGCGGCAGTATCCGTACTGATCATAGCGTGCCCCTGTGCGCTCGGCCTGGCTACGCCGATGTCGATCATGGTCGGCGTCGGACGCGGCGCGCAGGCCGGTGTCCTCATCAAGAATGCCGAAGCACTGGAGCGGTTCGAGAAGATCGACACGCTGATCGTCGACAAGACGGGGACGCTGACAGAAGGGCGTCCTGCAGTCACCGGTATCCGCACCGTCAACGGCTGGGACGAGAACGAGATATTGCGCCTTGCCGCGAGCCTCGAACGCGGGAGCGAACACCCGCTGGCCGATGCCATCCTGCGCGCCGCGCAAGACCGCAAACTGGTACTCGAACAAGCGAGTGATTTTGACTCGCCCGTCGGACGCGGCGTGACCGGCACGGTGTCGGGCAAACATGTCCTGCTCGGCGGCCCGCGGTTCATGGCGGAGCAAAAGATCGATACGACACCCCTCAACGACGAAGCCGAAGCGATGCGTTCCCAGGGCGCGACTGCCATCTTCGCGAGTGTCGACGGCAAGATCGCCGGGCTTCTGGGCATCGCCGATCCCATCAAGGACACCTCGGCGCAGGCAATCCGCGAACTGAAAGCCGAAGGCATTCGCATCATAATGATGACCGGCGACAACCGCACCACCGCACTCGCCGTCGCACAACGACTTGGGATCGATGCGGTCGAGGCCGAGGTGCTGCCCGAGGACAAGGCGAGCGTCGTTCAGAAGTTCCGGGCGGAAGGGCGAAGCGTCGCAATGGCCGGCGACGGTGTCAACGATGCTCCGGCATTGGCCGCCGCTGAAGTCGGGATCGCCATGGGAGCGGGTGCAGACGTCGCCATAGAGAGCGCTGGCGTCACTCTGCTGCAAGGCGATCTCAATGGGATTGTCAGGGCGCGCCGTCTGTCGCGCGCAGTGATGCGCAACATCCGCCAGAATCTGGTTTTTGCGTTCGCCTATAACGTAGCCGGAATCCCGATCGCGGCGGGAGCACTCTATCCCGCCTTTGGCTGGATGCTCTCGCCCGCGATCGCGGCGGCGGCAATGGCCTTGTCCTCGGTGAGCGTAATCACCAATGCTCTGCGTCTGCGGCTCGTCCGACTGTGACAGGCCTGCCCCGCCACTACGAGGCGCGCGCTATTGTGGACGGAGCGGCCGCGGAAATCTTTGCGCTCGTCGATGAGCCGGATCTCCTGATGCGACATATGTCGCGCCCAACCCTGATGATGGGTGGTGGGGCAGTGCGCTGCGATGTGGATGCGCTTGGCGGGAAAGCGCCAGGATCGGTGATTCATTTCAATGGCACGGCCTTTGGTCTTAGTGTCGAGGCGGCTGAGGTCATCGAGGTCCGCATCCCCCCGATCCGCAAAGTGTGGGCAACGACCGGAACTCCGCGGCTTGTCGTGGTCAGCGAATACCGAATGGGGTTCGAGATTGCGACGGTGCCCGGCGGAAGCGACCTACACGTCTGGATCGACTATGCGCTTCCCCCAAGGGGCTTGTACCGCCTGCTAGGCTGGCTTCTTGGACCAATGTTCGCTCGCTGGTGCGTTGAGAACATGCTCCACGAAGTGGAGCGTTGCCGGCAAGGAATGCCCACATGAACATCGGACAGGTCGCGCAAGCAACGGGCGTTTCACAGCGGATGATTCGACACTACGAAAAGATTGGGCTGATTCCAGCGCCGCCGCGGCGCAACGGGGCTTTTCGCGATTACGCACCCGACGACTTGCATCGCCTGAGGTTCATAGCCAACGCCAGGGATCTCGGCTTTCCGATTGAAGAAATCCGGGAATTGTTATCCCTCTGGGCCAACCGCAACCGTTCGAGCGCTGACGTGAAGGCGCTCGCACTTGCTCGGGCGGACGAGCTGCAGCGCAAGGCTCAACGACTTGAACAGATGCGTGCGACCCTGCTTGAGCTGGCGAAACGGTGTCATGGTGACGAGCGACCGGAATGTCCGATCATTGCCGGGATCCAAAACCAATCTGCCTAGGGCCAATCAGTATTGGCAACCTCTGCGCATGGCCGCCGATGTGGGCTGCTTGCCGACCAAAGGCAGAGCTCTGATTTTCGCGAAGTAAGAGGTTCCTGGGTCGGTTCGGGCAGTGCCGCTGTGTGTAGCGTGATTTTTCTAGCCTTATGCAAGTTCGCGCTGCAGCCCCACGAGGCGCGGGCTGTCCAACTCCCCAGCATCTTATCCGTGAATCTACGAATTTGTGTCGAACGCAAAAGACGCAATGAGCGTGGGGACACGCGCCGACAGTTCGCCTGCGCTCGGAGTTTAGGAAAGCCGCATGAAAGCGTTGATCTATCATGGCCCGGGACAAAAAAGCCTCGATGAATTTCCAAAGCCCGCGATCGTGGCGCCCGGTGACGCGGTTGTGCGCATCACCCATACAACTATCTGTGGCACAGATCTGCACATTCTAAAGGGCGACGTTCCGACCTGTACTCCGGGCCGCGTGCTTGGTCACGAAGGTGTCGGGGTTGTTGAGAGTGTAGGCGCCGCGGTTACCGTTTTCAAACCGGGTGATCATGTACTTATTTCCTGCATCACTGCGTGTGGGCGCTGCGACTACTGTCGGCGGGGAATGTATTCCCACTGCACAACCGGCGGCTGGATTCTGGGTAACACGATCGACGGCACCCAGGCCGAGTATGTTCGTATCCCGCATGCAGACACCAGTCTTTATCCGATCCCTGGCGGAGCAGACGAAGAAGCGCTGGTGATGTTAAGCGACATACTTCCCACAGGGTTCGAATGTGGCGTGCTAAACGGCAAGGTGCAGCCCGGCGGAACCGTTGCCATCGTAGGTGCGGGGCCAATCGGCCTTGCAGCTCTGCTCACGGCGCAGTTCTACTCGCCCGCCGATGTTATCATGATCGATCTCGATCACAGCCGCCTGGCCGTCGCGGAGCGCTTCGGGGCCACGAAAATCGTTGACAGTTCTCGGGAAGATCCGGTCGCTATGGTAATGTCGGCCACCGGCGAACGGGGCGCAGATACCGTGATTGAAGCTGTCGGTACGTCGGCGACGTTCGAACTTTGCCAACAGCTGGTCGCGCCCGGCGGGATTATAGCCAACATCGGCGTTCACGGTCAGAAGGCCGATATCCACCTTGAGAAGCTCTGGTCACAAAACATCACGATCACTACCCGCTTGGTTGACACAGTGAGTACCCCCATGCTGCTGAAAACGCTGGCATCGCGCAAGCTGGAGCCCTCACAGCTCATTACCCACCGTTTCCGCCTCGACCAGATCCTCGACGCTTACGATAATTTTGGTCACGCCGCTAAAACGCAGGCGCTTAAGGTCCTTATCACGCCGTGACGGAGCGATGGAGGTGGGCCGGCACGGGCGAGCGGGTATACCGGCGGAGATTGACGTGATGGCGCCTGCTCCAGAGCCCCGCGGCCAATGTCGATGCGGGGCGGAGAGCCGTAGTCGACCGACAGCAGCTTTGTGAGAGCGTGAAGAACTTAAATCAGGCAGTGACCCTGCGCCGACGACGCATTTTCGACAAAAGACATGCTCCTAAACTCAATTCGCCTTCGTTTTGACGCGACTCATCGCATGGGCCGTGAGGGGGTATCGGTAGGGGTATTTTTCGATCTAATCGCAACTAAATACCGTTTTATCATAAGGTTGAATGACATCAATAGGTCCCTCCTCCGCTACCAAGGCCTATAAGTAATTGAAATATATAGATAAAAATTATGAAAAGTGGGACTCGAACTATAGCCGATGCATTCGGCGAGGATCCATTAAGATACTGATTTTGTAATGATTTTGGATTTCCCCTTCTTTACTCGGATGCTCAATCCCTTGCCCAATGACGGGGGTTTGGGGGTATCTCGGGGGTATAGAGGATGATTTCAATTTCTCTCAAATACCCCCACTTGATGGGCGGGTCAGGCTATCGGTCATAGGGCAACTTCGGCCATGTCTGCTCGGGGCAGGGACGGCACTGTCGATGCTGGAGTTGCCAGAATATTGCCGAATTCAGTAAACCCAAGAACGACGCGAGTGGACACCTAAACGGCGAGCCACCGGCCCTCATATTTTGAATGATTGGCCAGAAAATTCGCGTCCGCGTGCCCCGGTCAGGTTGTGAGCAGCCTGCATTCTGAGCAATGCGGCGGCCTTGAGTCCGAATTCTCGTTCCAGTCTGGCAGCAATTTCCGCAGTGATGTCGGACCGCCCATTCAGGAAGTTACTCATTGCTTGACGCGATACGCCAAGATTTTGGGCCGTCGCAGATACGGTCAGTCCCTGCGGTTCGATCAGTTCTGCTCGCACCCATTTGCCTGGGTGAACGGCAAAACTCGCATCCAGTTCGATTGCCATCGGCTAAACCCCCATCAAGTTCGAACGTTAGCAGCTGGATTTTGCCCCTATCGCAAAAAAGCAGATAAAGTCACACCTTCTGAATTCTGACCATCCGTTCAGAGACGGAATTTTTCAGATCAAAACGGTCAAGCATTTCCAGATGCGGGCCACTTTCGAGATGGCGGAATTTTGGCCGGTTCTGCGGCTCAGTGGGGAATAACCCCGAGTTCGACACCGGTCTTGTCGTGCAAGCCAAAACGATCAACGATGTCGGCGCTGGCTTCGTTATAGCCGATCACCTCAACTTCGCGACCATCGCGGCGCAGGCGCTCAACGATCTTGTCGAGCGCGCCAACCCCTGAGATGTCCCAGAAATGCGCAGCATGGACGTCGATGACTACGCGCCGCGCGCTGTCCTCCACCAGGAACGCACGAGTGAACCGGTCTACCGAGGCGAAAAAGATCTGGCCGGTAACCAGGTAAGTCGCGTCCAGGCCATCAGCTGAAGCCGTGCGCTGGACCGCAAACATGCTGCGGACCTTTCCCGCGAAAAAGATACCCGAGAGCAGGACGCCGACCAATACGCCCTTGGCCAGATCGTGTGTCGTCACGACGACGGCAACTGTCGCCACCATTACGACCGAGGACGTCCATGGATGACTCCGCATGTTTGGAATGGAGTTCCAGCTGAACGTTCCGATCGACACCATGATCATTACCGCCACCAGGGCCGCCATCGGTATCTTGCCGACATATGGTCCCAGTGCAGCAAGCAGGAACAGCAGGAATGCGCCGGCAGTGAAAGTGGACAAGCGCGTGCGACCACCTGAGGTTACATTGATCACCGATTGCCCGATCATTGCACAACCACCCATGCCGCCGAAGAAGGCCGCAACAATATTGCTGCTGCCCTGTCCGGCGCATTCCCGCCGCTTGTCACTATCGGTATCGGTCATATCATCGACGATCTGAGCGGTGAGCAGCGATTCAAGCAAGCCAACAGCCGCCATTGTCAGCGAATAGGGCAGGATGACCCGCAGCGTGTCGAGTGTCAGCGGGACATTCGGCAGCGCAAGGCTTGGCAGCCCTTCTGGCAGCTTGCCCATGTCGCCCACCGTGTGGACGGGAAGTCCGAGCCCGATGCTGATGCCGCTGAGAACAAGGATTGCCACCAGCGGCGACGGCACCGCCTTTGATACCCGTGGAAACAGATAGATGATCGCAAGCCCGCCTGCGACCATCGCATAGGTCTGCCAGCCTACATTTGTCAGCTGCGGTAGTTGAGCCATGAAGATCAAAATGGCCAGCGCGTTGACGAAGCCCGTGATCACGGACCGCGATACAAATTGCATCAACAGGTCCAAGCGCAGCAGACCGGCGACAATCTGGATCAACCCCATGAGGATAGTGGCTGCGAAAAGATATTCCACGCCGTGATCGCGCACGAGCGGTACGACAAGAACCGCTACCGCCGCAGTCGCGGCAGAAATCATGCCCGGACGCCCTCCTGTAAAGGCAATCACGATGGCGATTGCCACAGAGGCATAGAGGCCGACACGCGGATCAACTCCGGCAATGATCGAGAAGCCGATCGCTTCCGGGATCAGGGCCAGGGCAACAACGATACCAGCCAGAATATCCTGGCGCGCGCCAGCGGCACCAGTGAACCATTGATTACGATAAGCGAAAAGGGCTTCAGTCATGGAAATTCCGCAACAGGCACATGACACCGTCAGTCGCATGGCAGCGCTTCGATGTTTCATGTGAATGCGTGGTCTGGCGGATCGGCGGCCGGAATAGCCACCCGGAATTTCACCGGGTCCTTGTGAATGTTCCGCCCTTACTCGCCGTCGCGGCGGGTCGGCAAGCCTTCAAAATGCGACAATCGCTGAGAACATGATGGATTGATCGTTGAACTGGGTCCCCAGGGAAATCCATCCAATCCTGCCCGAACGCAATCCGGGCAGGAATCCTGGCCGTGCGCCGTCAACTCCATCAGTCAGAGTCTGGCGGATTGCGAGTAGCCAGGAATTTCTCCTGTTCGGCTTCGAACAGGACAGCAACCAGATCGTGCAGCCCTTCGGCTTCGGCCGCCTCGGAAATCAGCTCCAGCTTCGCTCCGCTCTTTATCAGGCGGACAGTTTCGCAGTTCGGCGGTAGCCGGTGCTCGTAGTCCGCCAGAACCTGATCAATGTTGTCGAGCAGTGTTTCATCGGCTTCAATCGGACCATGGTTCGTCTGTACCACCTCAACTTCCGCGGAAAACAACGCTCCTGCAAAATCATGCAAACCATCACGCGTCACGCTGGCGCAGATCTCTTCGACTGAGGCTCCACGATCGATGGCGCGCGCGGTTTCGCAGTCCGTCGGGATCATGTGCCGGAATGTCGAGATGATTTGCTGCAATACATCCATTGGAATCTGTTTCCCGGTTCGTTTGGATCACGCGATACGAATAGTGTCAGGGCTGCGCGGTGCTGGCAGCAGGAATTTCGCTCATCATCCGCGCAGCTATGTCGCGCGCGGTCCTTGCTGCCCCCATCAGGGTGGCCGACCCCGGACCGCTCCAATCCCCATAGCCGGCAAGCCATAGACGCGGTTCCTTCACCGATCGTTGGCCGTCGACCAGCACCCGCCCATCGTCCTCGACGACGCCAAGTGCTTCCAGGTGATCGAGCGCAGCCCGGAACCCGGTGCACCAGATGACGGCATCGACGGCCATCTCCGAACCATCCGGCCAGACAACACCCTTGGCCGTGATCCGTTCGAACGGACGGACGGAGCCGAGGTCTCCGCGTGCGCGTGCCTCCTTGACTGGTGGGACCATGACGATGTCGCCGATCCCGCCCACGGGCGTATCGCCTGGCCCAGCCTTCATCCGCGCAACCGCGCGTTCGAACAGGACGCGGCCATCCACATCATCGGGCAGAAACAGCGGGTCGTGGGTCGTAACCCAGAGGGTGCGCGCTACAGGTGCGACCTCGGCCACGATCTGCGCGCCGCTGTTGCCGCCGCCGACCACCAGCACCGTCTGCCCGCTGTAATCCTCGGGCCGGACATAGTGGGCCGAATGCACTTGCATGCCCTTGAACAATTCGCGCCCCTCAATTTCGGGGATATAGGGATGCGACCAGGTGCCTGTGGCGCTGACAACCGCCCGGGCGGCAAACCGGCCCTTGTCCGTCACGACTTCCAGACGATCGCCGGCGCGTTCGACGGACCTCACCCGGACCGGACGCTGGATGGGGAACTGGTATCGGGCTTCATAGCGACCGAGATAATCGAGAACGTCATCGCGCGTCGGATACCCTTCGTGCGCGGGCGGCGGCATCAACCACCCCGGCAGTGAGCTATATCCGGCGGGCGAGAACAGGCGCAGCGAATCCCAGCCATGCCGCCAGCCGCCGCCGGGGCCGTTTTCGGCGTCGAGGATCAGGAAATCCGCCCCGGCGCGGCGCAGATAGTAGCCGAGCGACAGCCCCATCTGGCCGCCGCCGATGATGACGATATCGCGCGGCGTGGTCATCAGGCCTGAAGCCAGCGCTGAAGATCGTCGGTTTTGGGAAGGCCGCCAGCATGAACCACCTTGCCATCGATGACGACGCCAGGGGTCGAGACGATGCCGAATTTGGCGATGGCCTCACAATCGGTGATTTTCTCGACTGAGACGTCGATCCCCAGCCTGGCGGCCTCAGCCTTGACCATATCTTCGGTAGTCTTGCAGCGGGCGGAGCCCGGACCCAGAACTTTCACGTCTTTCATCGTGCTATCCTTTCACGAAAACAGGAGATTGAACAGAAATCCGACCGCAAGGATGCCGGACGCCACGACGGCGACGAAGACGGCAATCAGCTTCACGCTCAGCACCTTGCGCAGAATGATCATTTCGGGGCCGCAATGTAGGTTGCGCCAACTGGCTCGAAACGCGACGCATCGCCGATACTCGTCGAGGAAACCGCGCAGCGTGCAGAACGATGACGGACACAAGCAGAAGGAGAGACGCGTTGAGCGAAGAGACCACCACAGCACATATTGTCGAAACGGGTGAAAGTGCGTTTGCGGTCAGCATCGAGGTGTCCGGCCACCAACTCGTTGGGGACGAACCTCTCGCCAAGGGCGGCGGCGATCTTGGCCCGGCGCCCTATGATCTTCTGCTTGCTGCCTTGGGGGAGTGCACGGCCATGACCGTGCGCTGGTACGCCCGTCAGCAGAATTGGCCGCTCGAACGTGTGGAAGTCACCCTCACCCATGCCAAGGGCGGCGTCGAGGGGAAATCGGCAAAAGCCGATCATTTCGCCAAGACGATCCGTGTTTCCGGCAAAGACCTGACCGGGGAACAGCGGGACAAGCTGATCGCAGTCGCGGCCCGCTGCCCGGTGCAGCGCACACTTGAGGGAACGCCTGTCATCACCACGCTGGCGGCCGGTTGATTGCTGCAGCCGCGCGGTGATCAAGGGTGATAGACTGACCTGGCCGGGTTTCCGGCGATGAGAGGATCAACGATGACTTACTATATGGCCGCCAAGCTTCAGGTTCCGTTCGATGATGCCATCGCGCGCACCGAGGCAGCACTCAAGACCGAGGGATTTGGTGTCATCAGCCGGATCGATATCCAGCAGACCCTCAAGTCGAAGATCGACGTGGACTTCCGGCCTTACACGATCCTTGGGGCATGCAATCCGGGCCTGGCCCATGAGGCCTTGCAGCTGGAAGACAAGGTCGGGTTGATGCTGCCCTGCAATGTGATTGTTCAGCAGTCAGGTTCTGGCGACGTTGAAGTGGCCGCGATTGACCCGGTGGCCTCGATGCAGGCGATCGACAATCCTGAATTGACGAAGGCCGCGCAGATCGTTCGTGAAAAGCTCGCACGGGCAATCGGGCTATTAGCCGAACCCGCACTTTCATGAGCCTTCGGCCTAACCACCGACGAAAGTTCGATCCGAAATACCGTTGGCGCCGACGTCTATCGTCTGCTCGCCGCGTTCACGGATAGATCCTAAGCAGAGAGGGCCTGCCTGACCCAGGTGACAATGGCAGTAGTGGGCATCGCGCCAGACTGGCGGGCAACCTCACGCCCTTTTGAGAACAGGATCAGGGTCGGGATCGAACGGATGCCGTAGCGGGCGGCAACGGCCTGTTCGGCTTCCGTGTCCACCTTGCCTAGCCGCACATTGGGCTCGAGTTGACCGGCGGCAGCAGTGAAGGCCGGTGCCATCTGCTTGCAGGGGCCGCACCAGGTTGCCCAGAAATCGACGAGCAGGGGAATGTCGCTTTTAGCAACGTGCGTATCGAAATTCGCTGTGGTGAGGACCACGGGTTGCCCAAGGAAGAGTAGTGATCGGCAACGGCCGCACTTGCCAGCCGCTATAAGCTTCTCTTTCGGAACCCGATTCGCCGTCGAGCAGGACGGGCAGATGATGATCATCGCATCCGAAATTGGCATTTGGTCACCTCTGCCGCTGAGATGGGGCCGCCGAACTCAAATATAAGTAGCAAGCCTGACGACTTTGAGAATGCACGATTCGTGCCAGCCTTGGAAAGTGAGCTTGAGCTGGGCCGCAATCAACCGCTCTTGCGTGCACTGAGGCATCCCGGTTCCGCCTGCCCGAAATGATGGCCCGTGTCGGGCTGAAGCGGTCAGCAATCTACCAGCGCATGAGCGAAGGCCGGTTCCCGAAGTCGCGGTCGCTTGGCGGCAAGTGCACGGTTTGGATTGAGGCCGAAATCGATGCCTGGATCAATTCGATAGCGGCCCGCTAGGGCGGTCGTCGTTCGCGCAGCAGCTTGACGTTTGAACTTCTCCGGACGTCCAAGCCCCGCAAATGAACCCACCCCTCTTTGGTCAGCCTTGTCAGTTATGTCCTGCGAGCTTGCGATTGCTCGGGAATTTCCCCCGTTCGGATTCGAACAGGACAGCAACCAGATCGTGCAGCCCTTCGGCTTCGGCAGCCTCGAAAATCAGTTCCTGATGCGCACCGCTCTTGATCAGGCGGACCGTTTCGCGAATTTGGGTGCGAAGTATCTGCCGTTGGTGCTGGTCATGTCGCCTTTCGCTTTGCCGCATGCATCTCGGCGCGGGAAAGCAGCGCATCGAGATCTTCGCGGCTGATGTCGAAGCTTTCGTGCATATCTTCAAGTGCGGCATCGATGTCGGCAAGATGCAGGCCCGCATCTGGTGCGGGTGTCGGTCGATGAGGGTAGGAATGACTTGTCAGCCTGTGAAACAGCCAGCCAGCTAACACCAGGGTGGCCGAATTGATGCCGACCGGCAGCAGCGCAAACTCAAATCCCGCCGTGTGGATTGCGTCTGATCCGATTACTGCCGTCAGCGCCGATGCGCCCCCGGGAGGGTGCAGGCAACGCAGCAGCGACATGATCAGTATGGCGGCTCCTACGGCAAAGCTGGCTGCAAGCCCCATATCCGGGATCGTCCGGTAAATCAGCACGCCAACCACGGTTGAAATGATGTTGCCACCGATGACGGACCAAGGTTGCGCCATCGGACTGGACGGCACGGCAAACACCAGCACAGCCGAAGCTCCCAAAGGCGCGACGACCAATGGGAAATCCGACACATGAAGCGGTAGGAACGAAAAGATCAGAATAGAAAAGGCAATGCCGCCCGACGCGCCAAGACAGGCCAACAGTCGGTCGCCGGTGCGCACACCGGCAAGAATGGGCTTGAACAGTCGCAAGTCAGTTCATCCTTTTCAGTCAGGAGGAATGCAGCCCGAGCCCAGCCTCTTGCTACAACGGGAACGAGCCTTGATAATGCAAGCCCGGGGCCGAGAACGGACCCGGGCTTGCCATTCTCGTGCTACAGGCTTTCAGGCCGCGAGCAATTCGTCTGCTGGGCCGAAGAACTCGTAATGAATCCTGTCCGAGCGCACGCCTGCCAGTGACAGGGCAGATACGGCGTGGCGCAGAAATGGACGAGGTCCGCAGATGTAGTAATCGGCATCAGCCGTCGGGGTGTTCGCGATCAGCCACTCGTCGGTAATGATTCCGGCATGATCGTAATCGCGTCCAGCCACTTCATCTGCCTGCGGCGCTTGGTGGAAATCCGTGACCCGGACCATCGAGGATTTGCTCGCCAGCTGGCGTACATGATTGCGCATGGCATGGGTGGCCCGGTCATGCGTGCCGTGCAAATAATGCACCGGGACATCGACGCCGCGGGCGACCAGAGCTTCCAGCATGGCAACCATTGGCGTCAGGCCCACACCGCCCGACAGCAGCACGATTGGCCGCTCCGCATTATCTGCAAGGAAGAACTCGCCAGCAGGCGCGGCAACCTTGAGAACAGTGCCCGTGCCGACCTTGTCATGCAGCCAGCCCGACGCCAGCCCCATCGGCTCACGCTTGACAGATATGCGATACGTCGAACCATTCGGGGCGGACGAGATCGAATAGTTGCGCTTCACCGGCGGATGGCCGTCGAATTCAAACCAGAAGGTCAGATACTGTCCGGGTTTGTGCTCCATGACTGGCCCGCCATCAGCAGGACGCAGGATGAAGGACTTGATGACGCTGCTTTCTTCGATGATTTCCTCGATCCGGAAATCCCGCCAGCCATTCCAGCCGCCGCCACTTTCACGCTGCCCGGTATAGATGCGGTCTTCGCGTGCGATGAGGATATTGGCCAGGAACCAGTAGGCTTCGCCCCACGCTTCGAGGATTTCGTCTGTTGCCGCATCGCCCAGAACGGCCTTGATCGCACCCAGGAGCGCTTCGCCCACATGCGGGTAATGCTCTGGCAGGATCTGCAGACCGACATGCTTCTGGGCAATACGTTCCACAGCGGGAGCAAGGGCGGACAGGTTCTCGATATTGCTGGCATAAGCCAGGATAGCGCCTGTCAATGCGCGCGGCTGGGCGTCTGAAACGCCGTGATGCGACTGATTGAACAGATCCCGGATGTCGGCGTTCTTGAACATGCGCGAATACATTTCATGAACGATGTCGAGGCCGTGGGCTTCGAGCGCCGGAACGGTCGCCTTGACAAGAGCGATCGTCTGCTCACTGAGCGGTTGGGTCATACATAAACTCCGGTTGGTTGATCTGTGAGGCGGGAAAACTGATCAGAAGGGCGGCTGGTCATAGAAATCGACCTGCATTTTCATGGGCCCTGTCGGGGTGACGAGATGAGGCTGCTTTGGCAGCACCAGTCCCGGATTGTCCGGCGTCAGAACGCCTTCCGAAGCTGGGTCGAGAATGGTGAGTCTGAGCTCGCCCTCCAGCACCCGGATCACTCCCCATACGCCTTCCTTTGTGTCGTGGCGGCGTCGAAGCGCCGCAGGGAGGGTGTCCTGATCGAATATCGGGGTCGAGCGATAGGGCTTGATCTCTGCCATGATCAGGCTGCCTTGGGCTTTGCCTGGACGGCATCTTGCGCCCTGCCGAGCCGAAAGAACATGGCAAGCTGCAGGCTTTCAGCAATGCGCTCAGCCTTCGCCTGAAGAGCCGTAGCTGCATCGGAGGACATCAGATCATCGGTTGTGCTTTTCCAGAGGTCGAGCCAGCGGTTGAAGAGTGCCGGAGTAATCCGGTCCCGATGCTTCATATGCGCAGGCACGGGCTGCCCCTTGTAGCGCCCGCTTGTCAGCATGATCGACGACCAGAATGCGGCCAGTTTTTCGAGATGTTCGGGCCAGTCGTCGATGGCATCGTCGAAAACCGGGCCCAGCTGGGCATCGGCCCGAGCCCTCGCATAGAAGGCTTCAACCAGGGCGGCCAACCCGTCTTCGGACAGATCCAGTCGTTCCATCAAGGCGACTCCAAAACATGCTCTGCTGATGCATCTATACGCTCCATCGAAAACATGCAATACTGATGCATCTTTAGGGTAATCAGATGCACCTGACGCGCTACACGGACTACGCCATGAGGGTCCTTCTCTATCTGGGGCGGCAACCGGAAAATCTGTGCTCAATCGCAGAGATCTCTGGCGCCTATGCGATCTCCCAGAACCATCTCATGAAGGTGGTCAGCGATCTGGTTGGTGCAGGCTACCTGGAGAGTGTCCGGGGACGCCATGGGGGTATCCGGCTGGCTAGGCCACCAGAACAGATCAATGTCGGGGCCTTGATCCGCCATACAGAGGAGGACTTCGAGCTGGTGGAGTGCTCGTCATGCCTCATTGCGTCGGCCTGCGGTTTGACCAGCATGCTGGACGAGGCGCTTGCTGCCTTTCTCGAGGTGCTCAATGGCTATACGTTAGCCGATGTCCTGGCGCGACGACCTGATTTTTCACGGTTCCTGCATCAGAACGCCACATCGTGATGGGCAGCTTGCCGGCAGGTCGGTCTTGACTCAGTGAGCGATAAGCAAACATCGAATATGATCAACCTGCGCGAAGGTCAGATTGTCGATGGCGTAGTGAAACGCATCAAGCGATACGGCGCCTTCATCGATCTTGGCGACCTCGATGGCCTGCTGCACATCACCAATATGAGCTACAAGCGGCTCACGCATCCTGGCGAGGTTGTCAAAGTCGGCGACGCGGTCCGCGTCCAGATTCTTCAAATTGACCATGAGATGCAGCGCCTCTGGCTCGGTATGAAGCAACTGGAGAGCGATCCATGGGAACGTGCAAGCAGTAGCTACCCCATAGGCGGCAAGGTTCGCGGCGTAATAACAGGCGTGACCAAATACGGTGCTTTCGTCGAACTGGAAACCGGCATTGAAGGGCTCGCCCATGTTGCTGACATGAACTGGACCAAACACTTCGCCGACCCCAGTGAGATCGTTTCTAATTTCCAGGAAGTCGCCGTCATCGTGCTGCAGGTTGATAGCGACAAGCGCCGCATCAAACTTGCCCTTTGCAGTGATGGCTGAGGCCCTGTTCGAGCCGGGCGCATCTCTGACTGTTGCGGTCATGCTCGCCAGCGATGGGGAACCAGGCCGTTCGGCGCGAATCAACATAATGGCTGTGGCCATGACGCTGACGATCCTGATCGGATTGTCGCGGCTCTATCTTGGCGTCCACTGGCCTAGCGATGTGGCGGCTGGCTGGGCACTTGGTGCGGGTTGGGCACTGGCTTGGGGATTGGCTGCGGCCCGCTATTCTCTGGTTTCTACGTCGTGAAGACGATGCTCATGGGCTGAAAATAAACGCCAGGGAGCGTGACAAGGCCAACTTGCGCCATGGAGTCATCCTGCCTTGCCGTCCACTCGAGGTTGAACGTAAATCGCCATCGCCCGGACGGCCCAGGGCAACAGGCCTGCCGCGAGGCAAAAGGCGGACAGGATCAGCAAGGGGAGCGCTTCCGAGGACAGCGCCGCAGCCAATCGCAGCACGGTTGCAACCTGGACCAGAGCAAAGGCAATCCAGGCGAGGGCGGGCATGGTCAGTGGCCGGCCCGAATGCCCCTGGCTCACGCGCGTGACCATGGCGATAACCAGACTACCAGCAAAGCCGATCGTGAGCAGGTGGATGCCTCCCCTGGCGCTCTCTGGTGCGAACAGGCCGGACCAGGCGATCCAGGCGAAGCCGATCGGCGCCCAGGCAAATCCCAGGATGAGCACCCACAGCAAACCGGGCGCACGGGTTCCGGGCCACCACTTCCACAGCATGAGACCGGTCAGACCGGCCAAGGCTGCATTACTGGCTGCGGCCATGCCGGGATCGGAAGTGTAATAGGCGCCAGTTCCGGCAAGACTGGCGATCCAGAAGGCGGCCAGGACCCAAAATGGCCTCCACGGCAAATAGCCCTTCACCACGTTCCCTGCAAAGAACGGGACCATGCGGTGACAGACGGTGACGAAGACCGGGAGGATGAACAGGGCGAGGCCGGCAAGGTTGGACATATGGATCAGCATGCCATCCAGTGATCGCAAACCCGCGATAACCCCGATCAGGCAGCCGAAGCCTGCGCAGAAGGCGGTGAAGATTGACCAGCCATGCCACGTTGGCGACCGGCCAGCGCGCAATTCGCGAACCAGCCAGCCAAACATCCAGCCCAGCGCCCAGATCCAGCCTGTTGCCGCCGCGCCGAACGCGATGACAATGACGGGGGGCACAGCGGCAAGCAGGCCCGTCCACAGCATGATCGCTGCCAGCAGGAAAGCCACGCCAACCGGGACATAGATGGCCGGCGCCGAATCAGGAAAGCCCGTCCAGCGCGGGAATACCGTGAGGAGGAAGCCGAGAAAGAACGCCGGAAGCACGAGAAACAGCAGGATCGGCGCATGCAGCAGGCTTGCGGGGATGGGTTGCTCCAGACCCGGTCCCATTCCGACGAGGTCGAGCAGCATCGCGCCCCACCACGTAACAACCAAGGCGAACTGGACCGAGCCGACGAGAAACAGCAGCCGGTGCGGGGCTGCAAGGACGACCGGGGCTTTCACCACAGGCCATGGCTCCCACCAGCTGTGCCGATGATCGTGATGAGCAAGGCCGCCAGCAGAATGCGATGCATGATCTCCATCCGGCGAAAGTCGGCGGCAGGCGTGGCGGAATCGCGCATGCGTTTATGGATGACGAGCGGTTCGAGCACGAAAAGCATCACAGCAAACATCGTCCAGACGGCCACCATGGCCGTCATCCACCAGAATTGGAGTTGGCCGAACCGTTCCCACAAGCCGGCGCGCCAGACCATCCAGAAGCCGCTGAGGCCGGCCAGCGCCACCCAGACGCGCGCCTGCCGGGCAAAGCCGCCTTCGAACCGATGAAATCCCGAGAGCTGCTCATCCGGCAGAGTGTCGCGCCGGATTGCCGGCATGGCGACGGTGGTGACAAAGGCGACGCCGCCGATCCACAGCACGATGGAGGTTATATGGATCACGCGGGCGATCATGAAGTCATCCATGGCCATGCTCCAGGGGCGTTAGCGTCTGGCTGGGCGTGGAGTCTGGTCCGGTCATAGCGGCTTGTCATCCTCGTCCAGGAAAATTCGCTCCGACGCTCCAGCAACATCGTCGTACTGGCCCGTCCGGAATGCCCAGAAGAATACTGCGAGACCCAGACCGCCAAGAGCAATCGACACCGGTATCAGGAATATCAGTGCACTCATCGGGTGATGTCGCGATTGGTCTGGGGAAGGCGCTGACGCATCTCTGGCGACTGCGTCAGCGAACCGCGCGCCAGGCATGCCATGTCGCATGGCCCAGCCACGGGAATACGACGATCAGTCCGATCATCCCCGTTGCCACCGATAGCACAAACAGCGCCAGCACCACCGCGCCCCAGACCAGCAGGGCCGGCAGGTTGTTCCAGACCAGCGCCCAGCTCGTGCCCATCGCGGTCAGGCTATCCAGCCGCCGGTCGAGCATCATCGGGATCGAAAAGGCCGAGATGGCAAACGCGAAGGCGGCGAACAGGCCGCCCACCGCCGAGCCGACCAGCAACATCGCAAGGCCTGTCGGCGTGGCGAACAGCATCTGCACGATATGGTTGAACCCCGGAAACGGCCGTACCCCGAAGAACAGGGCATAGATCAGGACCGCCGCCCGCATCCACAGCAGCAGCAGCCCGCACAGCATGGCGCCAGTGAACAGGATCTGGCCGCCCGACTGTGCCCGAGGCATCAGCATGTGCCCCAGCGACACCTGCCGGCCCTCCTCCAGCGAACGGCTCTTCTCGTAGAGGCCGATGGCCAGGGCGGGCGCGAGGATAAGAAATCCCGCAAGCACCGGGAATATGGCGAAATCCCATTCCAGCACCACCAGCCCCACGATGATCGCGGCGGACAGCAGGAACACGAACAGGCCGTAGAGCAGGCTTGGCCATGGATCGCGCGTCAGGTCCTGCCATCCCGCGCGCAGCCAGGTGACCGCACTGCTGGCCGGCAGGTTGCGGGCATAAGGACTGACCCGGGGGAGCGGCGGGACGATAGGGGGGATGGTGGTCATCATCGTCTCCTGATCATGTCAGCATGACGGCTGGGCTGCGCTGAAGACGCCGGGGCTTGCGGGGTGTTCGCCGGCCTTGGCATGCGCCACGCAGCGCGGCTGCGAACTGGTGGCGACGTAGACCAGATGGGCATTGGCGAGCAGCACGACGACGAGCGCGATGACGGACAATATCACGATCGAACGGCGGGAAGGGGAGGTCATCATCGGCTGGCTCCCTTGTCGAGAAGGTAGGTCACCAGAATCTTGCGATCGACAGGACTTAGCTGACCCTGCCAGGCAGGCATCTCGCCCTGACGGCCTTCGCTGATCGAGGTGTAGACCGACTGGAGATCGCCGCCATAAATCCATGTGCGGTCGGTCAGATTGGGCACCCCCAAGGCCTGGTTTCCGCGCCCGTCCGGCCCGTGGCAGGCGACGCAGTTGGCGGCGAAGACCGTGCGCCCCGCGACCGATTGCGCGGTTCCACCTGCCGCATGGGCCGGATCCGACAGCGACAGGACATAATCGGTCACCGCCAGAACGGCGTTGTTGTCGAGAATGCCATCGCGGCCAAACGCCAGCATCTGGCTGACGCGCGTATCCTTGCTCTTGCTGCTGTTCACGCCGACCGCGATGGTCTGTGCGATCACGTCGGGACTGCCACCCCAAAGCCAGTCCTTGTCAATGAGGTTGGGAAAACCCTTGCTCCCGGTTGCGTTGATGCCGTGGCAGGCCGCGCAATTGTCGCCGAACAGTCGGTAGCCGTCTTCCCGGACGATTTTCATCAAGGCCGGGTCGGCGCGGATTTGGTTGTAATCGAGCGCCGCGATCCGGCCGGTCCAGGCGCTGCGTTCCTGCGCGGCCCGTTCGACGATCCGGGTCACGGTCGTCCGTTGATCCACGCCAAGCAGGCCGCGCGTATAGGTGCGGCCAAGCGGCCAGGCCGGCATGAGAATCCAGTAACCCACGGCGAAAACCGCGCTGAGGATCAGGAAGAACCATACCGCGCGCGGCACCGGTGTGTTCAGTTCCTTGATGCCGTTCCATTCATGGCCGGTCGTTTGGTGCCCGGTGTGAGGATCGCGTTCGATTACAGCCATGGCTTGTCCTCGTCCTCGATGATGTCCCGTGCTGCCTTGTCAAACCGGTCCTGGTTGCGAGGCCACAAGGCGTAGGCCAGAGCTACCGCCGCCATCGCGAGCAGGTAGACCAACCCGAACGACTTGGAGAAACTCACCAGCGTGTAATGGGCGATGTCCATCGGATCACTTTCCTGCCGGGCCGGGTGCCTGGGCCGCGTTGCTCAGCTTGCCCAGAACCTGGAGATAGGCGACCAGCGCATCCATTTCCGATAGGGTGCGCTTGTCGCCATCGAACAGGCGGACCTGCGTCGCCGCGCCATAGCGCTTCATCAGGCCCTGCGTGTCGCCATCTGGCGAAGCCTGGGCGACCGCGTCGGCTGGCGCGTTTGCGATCATCGCGTCAGTATAGGGCACACCTACGTCGCGCTGCGCTTTCAGGTGTTCGCCAAGGTAGGTGGTCTGCAATTCGGTGGTGTTCAGCCAGCCGTATTTCGGCATGACGGACTGCGGCACCACGCTGCGCGGGTTGGTGAGGTGGGCCACCTGCCAGGCGTCGGAATACTTGCCGCCGACGCGCGCGAGATCGGGACCGGTGCGCTTCGAGCCCCACAGCATCGGGTGGTCGTACTTGGACTCCACCGCCAGCGAATAATGGCCATAGCGATCCACGTCGTCCTGCAGCGTGCGGATCATCTGCGAATGGCAGGCATAGCAGCCTTCGCGGATATAGATGTTGCGCCCGGCCAGTTCGAGCGGCGTGTAGACGCGCATGTTGGGGTCGGTCTCCACCGTTTCGTCGATGGTGAAGAGCGGGGCGATCTCGATCAGGCCGCCGATACTGGCGACCACCATGATCGCGAGGACCAGCGTGATGGACTTGCGTTCAAGCCGGTAGTGGAATCCGAACATGGCCGCTTACTCCGCAGGCTGGAGGTGGGCGAGGACGGGTTCATCTCCCGGCGCCGCCATGGCGGGCGCCGGTTGGCGGATCGTCATCCAGATATTGTAGCAGCCGACCACTGCGCCGATCAGGAAAAACAGCCCGCCGATGGCCCGCGCAATGTAATAGGGATGCATCGCCACGACCGTGTCGAGGAAGGAATAGGTCAGCGTGCCGCTGTCATTGTAGGTGCGCCACATCAGGCCTTGCAGAACCCCCGAGTTCCACATGGCGAAGACGTAAATCAGCGTCCCGGCGAGAGCGAGCCAGAAGTGGACCTCGACCAGCGCCGGTGAATACATGCGCTCGCGCTTCCAAAGCCACGGTACCAGCGCATAGATCGAGCCGAAGGTGATCATGGCGACCCAGCCCAGCGCGCCCGAATGGACATGGCCGATTGTCCAATCAGTATAATGCGACAGCGAGTTGACCGCGCGGATCGCCATGAATGATCCCTCGAAAGTCGACAGGCCATAAAAGACCGCCGCCATCGTCATGAAGCGCAGCGTAGCGTCGTCGCGGACCTTGTCCCATGCGCCGTTCAGCGTCAGCAGCGCGTTGGCCGCCGCGATCCACGACGGGATGAGCAATATCAGCGAGAAGGTCATGCCCAGCGTCTGAACCCATTGCGGAAGTGCGGTGTAGTGCAGGTGGTGCGATCCCGCCCACATGTAGAAGAAGGTGATCCCCCAGAAGCCGATGATCGACATGCGATAGGAATAGATCGGCCGTCCCGCCCGCTTGGGCAGGTAATAATACATCATGCCGAGGAAGCCGGCGGTGAGGAAGAAGGCGACCGCGTTGTGGCCGTACCACCACTGCGTCATCGCGTCCTGCACGCCGGAAAAAGCCGAATAGCTCTTGGCGCCGGCGAAGGACACCGGCACCGCCAGGTTGTTGACGATATGGAGGATCGCGACGACGAGTATGAACGCCAGATAATACCAGTTGGCGACGTAGATATGCGGCTCCTTGCGGCGCGCCAGCGTCCGCAGGTAGAGCACGAGGTAGGTCACCCAGACCACGACCAGCCAGATATCGCCATACCATTCCGGCTCGGCATATTCCTTCGACTGGGTGATGCCCATGAAATAGCCCGACACCGCCAGGATGCAGAACAGGTTGTAGCCCAGCAGGACGAACCAAGGGCTGAACTGGCCCGGCATGCGCGCGCGCGATGTGCGCTGCATGACATGGTAGGAGGTGGCGATCAGCGCATTGCCGCCAAATCCGAAGATCACCCCGGTGGTGTGGACCGGCCGCATTCGCCCGAAGCTGGCCCATGCCGCGTCGAAGGTCATGTCGGGAAAGGCCAGCAACAACGCCACCCAGACGCCCATGAACATCCCGAACACGGCCCATGCCATGGACAGGATGATCCCGGCCTTGCTCGGGTCGTCGTAATATGAGGCCAGTCGCGTTTCGTTCGGTTCCGGCGCAAAATATCCGCGCAGGACCACCGCGAGCAGGCCAAGGCTGTAGAGCGCTACGATATAGCCGTGAATTTCCATAGGATCTGCACGAGCTGCCGCAGCAGCAGCCATGACGATACCGATCATCATTCCCACGGTCAGGATGGCAATCGCCGCCTGGCGTTCGCTTAAGGTGAGACCTGAGACCACGCGCGAACTCCCTCAAAGGACACGACCGGAATTATCACAATAGATGCATTTGATATACCGCTTACTGTTGAGAAATTGCTTTTGCAGCAATTTTTTGTGCCAATACCGGGCGAGGCGCAGCAGCGACAATGCGCGGCCTTCAATCCAGCGGGGACAAGCGCCGAATGCGGTCCGGATCTGCCGAGCCGCCAGCGGATCTGCTGGTGTCCCTGGCCGCAAGTGAGACTGCCGGGATATGAGCAACCTGGAATCATTGCCCGGCGGCGGCCGACAAACGGGCCGCAAAGTGATGGAAGCGCTCGTGGGTTCCAGGAGCATTGCGCGCCTCCACTTCCTCGAACCCCGCAAATATCTGCCTGCGGGCCTCTAGAGGCACCAATCGTTCGACCATCGGAAAGACCATCTGATCCTCTTTCCAGATGTGATCCGGATAAAGGCGCTCGATGGGCTCGATGGCCGCTATGATCTTCCCTTCAGAGCCCAGCTCACCTGCGTGATAAGCCTTGGCAGCATCCTCCAGCTGTCCGACGAGACGCCTTGCTTCCTTGTGTTCATGCAGCAGCGCATCCAACGGGCAGCCGTGCAGGGGAACGCCGTGCGCGACCATAGCGGGAAACAGGATTTCCTCTTCTTTGGCATGATGGCATTTGTCGGCGAATTCACGCATGAAATTGACCGCTTCAAGCAGCAGGTCCGCATCGGTACTGCGGCCTTCGCGGAGATGACGCGCAAGCCCATGCAGGCCAAGAACGACCTTCAGGATAATCTCATGCTCCCTGCCGAGCATCTCGATCGCGGCATTATCCGTCATTTCTCGTCTCCAGTCGTATCCGGGGCATGGTGATCAGGCACCGGGTGCGGGAAACTTCCAGGCGGCACCCTCGCCGAGGGCGGCACCATATTGATTGTCGGCCAGTTTCCAGTTTGCCAGCTTGTCCCACCAGGTGGCGAGCCAACTGGCGCGATTCTGACGATAATCGATATAATAGGCGTGCTCCCAGACGTCGCAGGCGAGCAACGGCGTCACATGCTCATCGACAATCGGGGTTGCCGCGTCATGGGTCGATACCATCATCAGTTCGTCGCCCCTGGCGACAATCCAGACCCATCCTGAACCGAAGTGTCCAGCGCCTTCGGCAATGAAGCGTTCCCGCAATGCCTCAAGGCTTCCAAAGGTCCGGGCGATCGCTCGTGCCAACCGCCTGCCGGGGCACGATGCCAAGGGCGTCATGCTCTCCCAGAAGATTGCGTGATTCCAGGCTTGGGCAGCATTGTTGAACAAGGCCCGTGCGCTTGCGGCATGGGCCGCTCGCAATATTGCTTCCAGGCTGTCAGGTGCGATGTGCTGTTCTGCCATCAGCCGGTTCAAGGTCTCGACATAGCGAGCGTGGTGCTTGCCATGATGGACCAGCAGGGCTTCCTCTGAAAGCAGGGGTTCCAGTTCGCCAACTCCATAAGGCAGTGGCGGCAATGCGAATGGGACAGTGGGCACCTGCAACTGCGGTGCAGCTCCGACGAGGTTGTGTTGGTCCATTTCACGTCTCCTTGGGGTGGTCGGGATAACCGGGCTTGTCCGGACCGGGCGCTGTCCGGGAGCGCAGCGCCGCCAGGCAGAGCGCGATGGGTTCCTGTTCATGACGGCCTGACCACTCGCCAGCAGGTCCGGCGACAACCGACACCCGTCCGTAGGACTCGATCCAGAAGCCTGCCGGAACCAGTGTTGCCGCGGCTTCCCGGGAACGGGTATAATGCAGTGCCCGGATGCGGCTGCCGTCGCCGTGCAACCAGATTCCATGGTCCAGTACCTGCAATTCCGCGAGCGCGGGGAAGACCGACATGGCGATGGCGGCGTCCAATTCCCGGCTCGGGAATTGCGCCTGCAGGATACTGGCTATTGCATCTTTCAACGGCAGCCCGCGGCTGCAGCCATCGCCAGGCAGTAATGGTGCCATAGCCGTCATGATGGAGTTGCACCTATCGGTGCGCAGACGGTTTGCAGAAGCCCGTCGCCGATCGCATAGACCCATCCGTGCAGTGTGAGTGCGGTGCCGCGCGTCCAGGCGGCTTTGACAATGGCGTTGCCGGCCAGTGCGGCAACCTGGAGCTCGACATTGCTTCTGCACAGTCGATTTGCGCTAGCCTCGCCGCCGGCAAGCGTGGAGGGCTGACGATCATGCAACTCGCGGATCGGTGCCAGCCATCGACCAATGGGATCATCGGCTGCCTCATCCATCGCGGCGCGGATACCGCCGCAACCATAATGACCGACGACGATTATGTGGGAAACTTCGAGCACATCGACAGCGAACTGGAGCGCAGCAGCGAAATTCGGATCGGACGGATTTGCCAGGTTTGCCACATTGCGGTGAACGAACATTTCGCCCGGTTCGAGATCGACGATCTCCGTCGCGGGCACCCGGCTGTCCGAACAGCCAATCCAGAAGTATCGCGGTCGTTGCTGCCCCACGAGCCGCTGGAAGAAACCGGGGTCGTGCCGCGTTCTCTTCTCGGCCCAGGCCCGGTTGCGATCAAACAGCTCGGATAGTTCGGCGGCGCTTGCCGCTGGGTAGGTCGAATCCTGGGCGGGATGCAGGCCCGTCACGATGCGTCCTGATGCAGTTCAACCAGCCGCAAATAGGGCTTCAGCACGCGATACCCTTGCGGGAACTGGCGCGTAGCCTCCTCATCCGAAAGTCTGGGTGAGATAACGACCGGTTCGCCGGGTTCCCAATTGACAGGCGTCGCGACGTTTCTCGTGTCGGTCAGTTGCAGGCTGTCGATGGTCCGCAGGATCTCGGCAAAGTTGCGGCCTGTGCTGGGCGGGTAGGTGAGGATCAGGCGCACTTTCCGTGCCGGGTCGATCACGAAGACCGAACGCACGGTGACCGCGGGGTCGCTCTCGGGGTGGATCATGCCGTAAAGCGCAGAGACGTGCCCGTCGGGGTCAGCAATCATCGGAAAGTCGAGCTTTTGCCCCTGTGTTTCCTCGATGTCCCGTTCCCAAATGTGGTGCGCTTCGACCGGATCGACCGAAAGTCCGATCGGCTTGACATTGCGCTTGTCCCATTCGGCGCGCAATCGCGCGACTTCACCCAATTCTGTCGTGCAGACCGGGGTGAAATTCCTGGGGTGGCTGAACAGCACCCCCCAACTCGATCCGAGCCAGTCGTGAAAGTGGATACGACCGTGTGTGCTGTCCTGCTCAAAATCAGGAGCAATCTGTCCTAGCTGGATGGTCATGGGTTTTCCTTCACGCGGGCGCAGCCACTGTGCAGCACGAAGGATCAGCAAACCAATGAATGATATTATCACATTGTAACAATATTATTGATATAAAGTTGGTGCACGCAAGTGCCGGGAGGGTTCTGGGGGTTTTCACGAGGGATCAGCGGGTGTGGCCCTTGAAGGTAGCCGATTGCAGCAGCGTTGGCCGCTTGATACCATGCATCAATAATGAGCATATAATGCAGCGTTAAGCGGAAAGATTTTGCATTATGGATATCAGCGTTGCGCGCACATTTTTGGAGGTGGTCAAGACGGGCAGCTTTGTTGCTGCGGCTGCAAATCTCAATCTCACGCAAACGGCCGTGAGTGCTCGCATTCGTGTGCTGGAAGATCAACTCGATCGCCCCGTATTCATACGCAACAAGGCAGGTGCCAAGTTGACCCCGGCCGGAGAGCAATTCCTGCGATTTGCGACGACGCTGGTGCAGGTCTGGGATCGCGCGCGCCGGGCTGTGGCACTGCCGCCGGGACGCGAGACGGTCGTCACGATAGGCGCGGAACTGAGTTTGTGGAGCCCGCTGCTCAGACACTGGCTGCTCTGGATGCGTCGTGAATGTCCCGAGATTGCTATCAGTACGCAGATCGATAGCTCCGAGCGGCTGATGGAGCGGGTCCAGGACGGTTCGCTGGATGTAGCAGTGCTCTATGCTGCGCCGCGCCGGCCCGGCGTGATTGCCGAACTCCTGTTCGAGGAAAAGCTGGTCCTGGCTCGCACGACTCCCGCCAGTCGGCCGCTTGCACCTGAGGACCAGGTTCACATCGACTGGGGTGAGGAGTTCGCGGCCAGCTATCAGGCCGCCTTTCCGGACCAGCCCAACGCCGTGGTATCAATCAGTTACGGCCCCCTCGCTCTTGAGTACATTCTCGCAGCCGGCGGAAGCGGATATTTTCGTGAGGGCTTCATCCGGCCTTACCTGGAGGAAGGGCGGCTTCAGCTCGTGCCCGACAGCCCCGAGTTTTCCTATTCGGCCTATGTGGTCCATTCGACCAAGGCAGACCAGGGCGTGATGGCCCGCATCCGCACCGGCCTGCGCGCGGCGGCTGGAGCATCGTGAACTGCTGTGAAACGTGACCTGTGATGTATACGCACCGGCGCGCGCGAAAGGCCCTGCATTCGGGTAGGGTTCCGCACAGCAGCACTCGCCGGCTTCAGGACGCTGCCGGGCCCGTCGCGTTTGCAGCACTTTTGCGGCTGACGAAACATCTGCATCCGGTTTCGGCAAGCCGGTTCGCGCCGCGAGCCTTGAGCAAGTCCTGACGGGAAACAACGCCCACTGCGCAGTGCGTGATGCGATCCACGATCGGAATACGCTCGATACCCGTTTCGATGATCAGATCCGCCACGACCCCGTTGGGTATGTCGGGGTAGGCGACAGGCTGGGCTGCGTTGGAAATGGCATTGGCCAAGGTGGTCTGGCGGCGCTGTCCGCCGCGCATCGCGATGAAATCCGCCGCTTGCGTCCGCTTCTGGCGGGTGTGCTGGACCAGCTGGGCGATGGAAGGGATGATGCAGGCGCCAAGGATATATAAAATATATTGCTTCTAAATTAGAATAATATTCATTTGCCATATATTAAAGGTGCCATCACTCTCCCTGTCAGAGTGAGACCCGCTTAAAGACAACACTGCCGGGCAAGGTTCCGGGTCAATCGGGCCGGGCCATGTCAAGGAGCCAAGCGTCAGGAAAGCCGAGCCCATGGAAGGATGCAATCGCCGGAGCATATCTTGGCCCCCGGAGAGTTGGCGACTGGTCGGGGAACTGACCAGATCGCCGCCGTCGACACAGGTGCTCAGTGCCTAAGAGAGAGGCGATACTTCAATGACTGACCGCTGCGACCATAACCCGAAACCGGAAACAGTGGCGGCTGCCCACGGCGTCGCAAGCGATCCCTCCTACGGGGCGATTTCGCCGCCGCTCTTTCTCTCGAGCACGTATGAGTTCGCGGGCTACGATCAGGCGCGGGCCTACGACTATGGCCGGGCCGGCAATCCGACCCGCGACATGCTGGCAGATGCCCTGGCCCGGCTTGAGCGCGGGGCAGGGGCGGTCATTACCTCAAGCGGCATGGCAGCGATCGACCTGCTGGTTAGCCGCCTCCACGTTGGTGCCCTCGTGGTTGCGCCGCACGATTGCTACGGCGGGACCATGCGCCTGCTCAAGGCGCGTGGCGAGCGGGGCCAGATCGTACTGCGGTTGGTCGATCAGGGGGACACAGCGGCCTTTGCTGCCGCAATGGAGCATGGCCCGGCGCTCGTTCTGATCGAAACACCCAGCAATCCCCTGATGCGTATCGCTGATATTGCCGCCCTTGGCGCCATGGCGCATGGCGCGGGTGCGCTTGTGGCGGTTGACAACACGTTCCTGTCACCGGCGCTCCAGCAGCCGATCACGCTCGGTGCCGATTTCGTGATCCATTCGACCACCAAATATCTCAATGGCCATTCCGATGTCATCGGTGGCGCGGTCGTGGCAGCGGATCCGGCGCAGGTCGAACAACTGCGACATTGGAGCAATGTCGTGGGCAGCACGGGCGCACCGTTCGACGCCTGGCTGACCCTGCGAGGTCTTCGGACCCTTTTTCCCCGCATGGAACGGCAGCAGATCAGCGCCACGGCCGTCGCCCGATACCTTGAACATCATCCGGCCGTTGCGAAGGTTCACTATCCAGGCCTGTCATCGCACTCCGGTCATGCGATTGCCAGCCGCCAGCAGCGGGGTTTCGGCGCGATGCTGAGCTTCGAGCTTGCCGGTGGGGTTGAGGCCGTTCAGCGCTTCATCGGCGAGGTGCGGTTCTTTACACTCGCGGAATCGCTAGGCGGCGTGGAAAGCTTGGTCGCCCATCCGGCGACCATGACGCATGCCGACATGGGCGTAGAGGCTCGATCCGTGGCCGGGATCGGTGATGGATTGCTGAGGCTGTCAGTTGGTCTCGAAGCGGAAGATGATCTGATCTCAGGTTTGGCCGAGGGCCTTGGCGCATGCGCTGCGTGAATGTCTTCGCAGAACGCGGAAAGAAAGGAACGTGACCATGCCGGCCTATCTTCTCTGTGTTGATCTGTTCGGGCTCGTCCTTGCCGTTATCGGCTTCCACTTGGCGTTCCGTCAAAGGTACGTGCGCAGCCTGTTCACTCGGTCGCGATATGCCGACGCGTCCTCCCGCCGCGACGGGGCCGGCGAGGATCCGTTGACCTACATCCTCAGAATTGCAGGCATCATGGTCATGATCTTTGGCCTCGTCTTCGCCGGGATGATGACGATGGTGCACATGATGCAATTATGACCATCTTGGAAACTATAGCTGCCGGCCGGAAAGGCTTGAAGTGATGAATGGTACATCTGGTAATGTCGTGGTTCCCGAGCGCGTGGAGCGGGTTGCTCGCATCGTCCTCGAGCGTCATCGCGCCGAAAGCCGGGATATTGGGGGCCTGGTTCGCGAGGTGATGGCCGCAGAGGCGCAACTTGCTGGGCAAATTTCGGGGCCGGTGAATGATCCGGCAAGCCTGGATCAATTCATTGCGGACGTGACAAGCCGTTCCCGGATCTTGCTCGCGATCGACAATGCGTTCGACAGGGTTGATGAAGCATCGATGGAATCCTTTCCAGCCAGCGATCCGCCTGCATGGATCGGCCATAGGCGCGAAGACGAGTGATGTCTGGCCGGCTGCGGATTAAGCGGATATACGACGAGCCGTCGGATGAAGATGACCAGCGTGTGCTTGTCGACCGTCTCTGGCCGCGGGGCGTGCGCCGCGATGCCGAGCATCTGGGTTGCTGGTTCAAGGACATTGCGCCAACGCCAGGATTGCGAAAGTGGTTCGGACATGAGCCTCGGCGTTTTGACGAGTTCGGTATGCGCTATCGCCAGGAACTCGACGCCAACAGCGCGGCCGTAGCGCAACTTCACCAGATGCTGGAACGAGGAGACGTGACACTTCTCTATGCAGCTCGTGATCGAACTATCAACCATGCGACGGTCCTGGCGGACTATGCCCGGAAGCATTTTCGCGGGATGGATGCGGGCGAGGACAATACCTGAGCCTACCCATCACATCCCGTCGTTGATGCGGCTTGCGAAAGGCCTGTCGATGGGGGCCAGAATAAAGTGGTCTATCGCGCATCTCACCAATCAGTTTGATCCGATGGTCGCCGGTGTTTTTGCCACTGCGCAAGACAGGGTCGCAGTTCGTTGGGAAGAGATGCCTCAAACGCGTCATCCAGCGGGTAATGTGGCATTGCGGTCGCTACGGCATCGAGCAGCGCAATGCCCTGCTTATGATCCTTGGGGCGTTTGAGCGGATTGCGCTTGGCTTGCTGGGACATCCAAAGCTTGTGGAGCGCAAACCACCGCGGATCGGGCGCTACGATGCGGGCGGGGGAGCCGTCTCGACATCCAATGACCTGATCAATCGGGCGGCCAAACAGCAACCATTCCTGTTCAGGCAGCGGTACAGGCCGAGGTTGATCCTTGGCTCCCAGCGTGTTCACGCGCGACGGAGCCACCAGAAGTTCAACCTCGTAGGCCTTGGCATTGCGCGCCTGAAAATCGCGTTCGCTGTTGATCGTAAAGGTCGGATCAACGGCTTTGAGCATGTCCCATACCCGGCGTTCGGCATCGTCCGGAGTCTCTGCGACCCAGGCGAGATCAAAATCTTCGGTCTCGTCGGGCAGGGCAATCGAGCCATTTGCTTCGATCATATAGGCCGTAATGGCATTGGTGCCGACGACCATGAGGTGCGATCCTAGTAGATGCCGTCGGTCGCATTCGCGCAGGATGGGGCCAGCCTCACTCGACAGCATTGGTAGTCGCAACGCCCGGTAAAGTGCGGCGCTTTCAGCTAGCGCGGGACGCAACCCCTTGATCTGAGCTTTCAGCGCGTCCTTTCGCGCATGGTATTCGTCAAACCGGGCTTCCCGCGTCGCATCCAATTTTCCGAGGCTCTTGCCGTTGCCGCTCCGGTCTCGGATTTCATAGAGATAAACCGATCCCGTGACAGTCTTGCGCCGCAGATCATAGGGCATAGCAGCCAACTCTTGCTCGGCTCCCATCCACACCTCATAACGCTGGCGCAGATTGATCAGCAGCCGGGATTGTTCGTCAGTGAAGGGGCGCACCTGGATCATTCGCGCTCATTATCCCACATTTATCAAAAAAGCAAAAACGTGGGATAATGAGCGTGTCGATTTATGCTGGGGCCAGCGTGAATGATGCGGCGATTCGAGCTCAAATCTCGATCCTAAACGCAAAATCAGGCGCCGCCTGGAGGCTGAACTGGCTACCAGAATCAGCTTGCCGCAAGCCTGAATCGGTTGGTCGCAAGGACCCATATTGGGGGTATCGATGGGGGTATTTCTGGGGGTATCGGATAAGATATCATTTAAGATTAGGTATTTATGTAGCGTCCGTGGATCCCTCCTCCGCTACCATTTATCTCCAAAAGTTCGCTCTAGCCGCCGAGTATGCTGGGTTACGCGGCCTCCATAATGGTATTGGCCAGGTGCTACTGGAAGTATGTGTGTCGATGCGCTTTGATTGTCTGCCGTGTTTTCGTCCTCTCGATATGGCGGGTGATCACGAAATTAGTGCCCGTTTTGACATCATCCGTCATATGCCGGGCAGGCGCGGCGTCGCCGCCATCTCCGGCGTCGAGCGTATTTCCCGCTCGGATGCAACCCAGCTTCACTTTCATCGGTGAAGCGGGGCAGTGTGCTTCCAGTGCATGATGCAACAACTATCAAGGTTCGAGATACAAATGGGCAAACTCGAAAGGAAAATCATCCTGGTCGCGGGCGGTGGCGGCGTCGGGAACGAGCTGGCGCGCAAATATGCGGCCGAGGGGGCGAAAGTCATCATTGGCGATAATCATCCGGAGCGCGGCGAAAAGACTGTCGCAGAAATCGTCGCGGCGGGCGGCATTGCCTCGACCGTGCTGCTCGACGGGACTGACGAGGCGACGGTTGCCGCAGCTGTCGCTCATGCAAAAGCGGTCTATGGCGGGCTCGATGGGATGCATGCGAATTTCGCTGCACTTTCTATGGCGCGCGAGGACAGCGATCCCGTAAACATTTCCATGGCCATCTACGACAAGACGATGGAAGTGAACGCCCGGGGCTTCCTTTTGTGCACCCGCCATGCGGTGCCGGCAATCGTGGAGCGGGGTGGCGGGGCAATCGTCTACACCAGCTCGATCGCCGCCCATATTGGAGATCCCATTCTTGTTGCTTACGCCATGAGCAAGGCGGCAGTCCACGCTCTCATGCGTAATGTCGCCAAGGCCTATGGGCCCAGCGGGGTGCGGGCGAATGTCATCGCGGCGGGCATGATCGAGACGCCCGCCTGGGACGCCATTCCGCCCGATTATCGAACGGCGATGGAAGATACGGGCAAGGCCCGCGCCGCCATCAAAGCACGCGTTGCCCGGCCACAGGACATCGCCGCGATTGGCACTTTGCTGATGTCGGATGATGGAGCCTATGTCACCGGGCAGGTCTTGAGCGTGGATGGCGGGACCACCATGCTTCCCTGACCGCTCCGGCAGGCTGCTGCCGAACGCCTCAAACAACTGAAAGAGTGCCAACAAGAATGGGCGGCGGCTCGCAACCCCCCGCTCCTGTTCTCCAATGTTGCCGCTGGCAGTGCGTCGATCTAGGCATGGGACTGACAGAAACTTGCCGCTGCGAGGCATTCGCCTGGTTCACGAACGGTTCGGCTTGTTCAGCGCGAGTGGGTTGTTTCTGTTGTATTGGAGGTCAAAATGCCCTGCGGCTGCGGCAAGGTAGAGGCGTGGCCGCAATGCGCGCAGATCAGGGATTGTGGCGTGGTGTCAGCTGTGGATATAACCGGACACGAATGCACTGTTATGCGTTTGTGAGCAGGCGAGTCGCATTCTTCTTGGTGCGCATATCCCGGGCCAGTGGGTGAGGAATGAAAGTGGATACCTTTGAAATTCGCAATTTGCCGATGCCATTCGGGGCTGAGGTGATCGGTTTCGATATCAAAAGGGATTGGACAGAGGAAGGGCGGGCACGTCTGAGGCGGGCCTTCGACGAACGCGGTGCTTTCGTGTTTCGCGATCTCGATGTCGATTTTGCCGAACAGGATCGAATTTGCCGCCTGCTGGCTGGCGATGAAAGCCCGGGCGATCGGTCCAAGCTGGTGGAAAGGCGGGTGTCGAACCGCGGCGATGTCGATGCACTCGCGCCTAACGGCAGGCTGCTGTATCATGCGGACGCGATGTGGCATCCGAAACAGCACCGCATCATCTCGCTCTACGGGGAAATGATCGATCCAGGGGTTGCACGCACGATGCTGGCCGACAGCGCTCATGCCTGGAAGACCTTACCCGAAGGCATGCGCGAAAAGCTTCGTGGCAAGAAGGCCTGGCATGAAAGCGGCCAGGTCTACCGTCGGGGCGGGGAAGACCTCGCCCGGCCCCAGCGATCGCAGGAATCGCATTGCATCAAACCAGTCCCGCTCATCCACCCGGATACCGGCGACGAACTCCTTTTTGTCAGTCAGCAGATGACTCACAAGTTCGTCGATATGGACGAGGATGAGAGCGAAGCATTGCTGCTGGAACTGTTCGAACATCTATACGATGACGAAGATGTCTACGTGCATGACTGGCGACCGCATGATTTGCTGGTCATCGATAATATTCGCATGCAGCATTCGCGAGAAAACGTCGAGAAGGGCGGCCCTGCCCGTGTGCTACGCAAAGCGATTGCCCCAATGGGAATGATGAAAGTCGAGGCTCCAGTCTATAAAAGCTGATGCAGTCGAAGCCGCCTCATACGCCGCCTGTGAGCGGCTTGCACGCCGATCTAAGCATCCGCATTCTGGACCGGCATTGGTTACAGCAAGAGATCTTCAATGGTAAAAACGCGCGGTCGCTCACATGCGTCGCAAATCCTCCCAGTCGCTTTCTAAACTGAGCGCTAGTTTATCGCGCGGCGCGATCCCCACTTGCCGCTGGCCGCAGTGCTGCTAGGCGCAGCGCCATGCTCAATCTCTCGGGAATTACGGTTCGCCTCGGCGGACGAACGATCATCGACGATGCGACAGCCAAGCTGCCACCGGGTGGACGCATTGGCCTGATCGGACGCAACGGCGCGGGCAAATCCACGCTGGTGCGGGTAATCGCCGGCATGCTCGAGGCGGACGGCGGCGACGTGGCAATGCCGCGCGGCAGCCGGCTCGGTTATATCGCGCAGGAAGCGCCGGGCGGGGACGCTACACCGTTCGAGACCGTGCTGGCTGCCGATACCGAGCGCGCGGCGCTGATGGCCGAGAGCGAAGGCTGCGAGGATGCCCACCGGCTGGCCGAAATCCACGAGCGGTTGATTGCCATCGACGCCCATTCAGCCCCATCGCGCGCGGCGCGTATTCTCAGCGGGCTGGGCTTTGACGAGGAAGCGCAGCACCGCGGGCTCGAGAGCTTTTCAGGCGGCTGGCGGATGCGCGTGGCCCTGGCGGCGCTTCTGTTCTCGCAGCCCGACCTGCTGCTGCTCGACGAACCGTCGAACCATCTCGACCTCGAAGCCGTGCTGTGGCTGGAGGATTTCCTCCGCACTTATCCGGCGACGATCCTGCTCGTCAGCCACGAGCGCGATTTTCTCAACAACGTGGTCGATCACATCCTCCATCTGACGGGCGGCAAGCTGACGCTCTATCCCGGCGGCTATGACCAGTTCGAGCGCCAGCGCGCCGAGCGGCAGGCACAGATCGCCTCGGCCAAGGCAAAGCAGCAGGCCATGCGGGACCGTCTGCAGGACTATGTCGCGCGCAATTCGGCCCGCGCCTCCACCGCCAAGCAGGCGCAATCGCGCGCCAAGGCGCTGGCGAAACTGCAGCCCATTGCCGAGATGATCGACGATCCTTCGCTCAGCTTCGACTTTCCCGCCCCCGATGCGCTGCGCCCGCCGCTGATCACGCTGGATCTCGCAGCCGTCGGCTATGGCGATGCGCCAGTGCTGAGCCGGCTGAACCTGCGCCTGGATCCCGATGACCGCATTGCGCTCCTGGGCCGCAACGGCAATGGCAAGACTACTCTCGCTCGGCTGCTGGCAGCGCAACTGCCGCCGATGGAAGGCGCGATGAATGCCAGCGCGAAAATGCGGGTGGGCTATTTCACCCAGTACCAGGTCGAGGAACTTGACCGGTCGGAAACTCCGCTGGAGCACATGACTCGCCTGATGAGTGGTTCGACGCCGTCAGCCGTGCGTGCACAGCTGGGCCGTTTCGGCTTTTCCGGGCCCAAGGCAACGACCGAAGTCGGCAAGCTCTCGGGCGGAGAACGTGCGCGGCTCGCGCTGGCGCTGATCACCCGTGATGCGCCGCACATGCTGATCCTCGACGAGCCGACCAACCACCTCGACGTCGATGCCCGCGAGGCGCTGATCCAGGCGCTCAATGCCTATACCGGCGCGGTGGTGATCGTCAGCCACGACCGGCACATGCTGGAAATGACGGCTGACCGGCTGGTGCTGGTCGATCGCGGACTGGCCAAAGAATTTGACGGTTCGATTGACGATTACATCGCTTTCGTGCTGGCCAAGGAGTCGCCAGCTGCCCGCAAGGATGGCGGCAAGGAAGCTGGTCGGGGCGTCAACAAGAAGGACCAGCGCAAGGCCGCGGCCGAGGCGCGGGAAAAAGGGCAGGAACTGCGCGAGCGCGCCAGGCAGGCCGAAGCCGAGCTGGAGCGGCTGACTTCACTGCGCAGCGCGATCGATCACGCCATGTTCGATCCGTCCGCCGCCGAGCCGGCCCTCGCCAAGCTAACCATGACCGAACTGATGAAGCGCCGCGCTGAAACCGAGGCGAAAGTGGAACTGGCCGAAGCCGTCTGGCTGGAAGCAAGCGAGGCGCTTGAGGCGATCATGGCCTGAGCGCAGCACCTTTGGCGTTATGCTACTGCTGCGGCAGAAAATGCCGCGCCAAGTCAGGCCTCGGCCACGCTGCCATATGTTGGGCTGGCCATGGCCATCTTGGGGAAGGGCGCCAGGGTCTTGCGCAAAGTCCGCGCCGGGCCTTCGATCGCAACGTTAGGGCGGGCGTGGTGCAGCGCCAGATTATCCCAGATGACCAGATCGCCCTCCTGCCAGTGATGGGCAAATTCCTTGCCTTTGGCATACAGATGATCGAGTAGCGCCTCGAGCAGCGCGTCGCCTTCATCTTCGGGCATATCGACAATCTTCTGGGTGGTCTGCTCGCAGACATAGAGGATCGTCTTGCCGGTGCGGGGATGCTTGTAGGCGATAGGCGTGGTGAAAAAGTCTTCGCCGGTCTCGTAAGTCGAAACCAGCACGTCCGTGTCGCCCTTGGCCCGCTTGCGATAGACTTCCGGATCGTAGTGCTGGATCGCTGACCGGTGTTCGGCCTCGTTGCGCAAGTCATCGGGCAGGGTCTCCCATCCCTCAACCGCGCTCACGAACATGGTCGGCGTTGCCGGTTGGCCGACCTCCTTGCCATAGAGCGAGATCAGGTCGACCCGGTCCTTGGCGGACCACATCTGGTCCGAATGATAGAGCAGCCTTCCGCGCGGCGCCGCACCGGTCGGCTCGCGATTGGAAATCAGGAAGTTGTCCTTGACGAACAGTGCGTCCGGATCGGGCACGTCATTGCCGATCAGCAATTCCGACAGGTAGGTCTGGAATTTGATGTCCACCGGCGTGTTGCGGAAGACCAGCAGGCCGCGCTCGTCAAACAGCTTGCGAAGCTCGGCGATGGCGGCGGGATCGAGCGGGATGCGCGGCTCAAGCCCCGACACTTCGGAGCCAAAGCCGGGAGTCAGGTCCTTGGCGGTGATCGCGGACATTGCATGTTTCTCCGTAACCGAGGGGATTGGACTGGTTTCAGAATGTTCCGGCTTTACCAGGTCAGCATCACGTGATCGACGCCGCCGCCCAGGCGGGTGTTATCGATCTCGAGCTCCGAGGCATCGACAGCAAGGCGGACATTGGGAAACCGCCGGAACAGTGAGAGGAACACAGCCTTCAGCTCCATGCGCGCCAAGCTCATGCCCAGGCAGCGGTGGCTGCCGTGGCCGAAGGAAAGGTGCCCGGTGTTCTTGCGGGTCGGATCGAATTCCTCGGGCCGCTCGAACACTTTGGGATCGCGGTTTGCCGCGCTCTCGGCAATGATCACCAGATCGCCGCGCCGGATCAGCACGCCGCCAAGCTCGATATCCTCATTGGCATAGCGCATCAGGCCGAAATTATGCGCAGACGTGGTGCGCAGCACTTCCTCGACCACCAGATCGATCCGGCCTTCGGGATCTTCCATAAACCAGTCGCGCCGGGAAAGGTCGCTGAGCAGGTAGAGCACGCCGAAATCCATCCGTACCACAGTGGTTTCGTGGCCGGGAAACACCAGCCCTGCCGCGACCGCCTCCAGCGGCTGCGATGCGAAGAAATTCGGATCTTCGTCCTGCGCCCGAATGAAGTCCGAAATCAGGTCATCGCCGAGATTGGCACGCTTCACTTCGACCAGCTTGCGCATGTATTCAGTAAGTTCGGCCGCGGCGGCGCGCGCATCGGAGCCATTGTTGGTCGCGCCCATGCGGTGGGACAGCGGCATGATGTAATCGCCGTCCTCGATCGGAAAACCGAGCAGGGCGGTGATCACCAGAACCGGCAGGCGGAATCCGAGATGTTCGTGGAAATCGACGGGCTTTCCAGGGTTGGCGTCATGCTCCGCCTGCATCGCATCGAGGCAGCTGTCCGTCAGGTTCTGCACCCATTCCTGCAGCATGGCGAGGCGCCGCGGGGCAAAGCCCGGCGTCAGCAGCTTGCGCATGCGCACCATCTGTTCTTCGAAATCGATGCCGCCCATCGGATGCGAATGCATCGCCGCTTCCGACATGCGCGCCGCATTCTTGGGATCGTGATGGGTGTAATAGCCAAAGCGCTTGTCCGAGAAGGCGATCTTGGCTTCGTCATAGGCTAACACGACCCAGGCATCATCGCCCGTCGGCGTGATCACCGGCACGATCGGCGCCTGCTTGCGAAGCTCTGCATAGACGGGAGAGACATTGAGCACGTCATCCCTTGGGAAGGGCAGGTGCAGTTTCTCCAGAACCTGACTGGCCATATTCATCCTCCGCCTGTCTCTGCTGGGCGCCCGCCGCGATTCGCGGGTCACTCCTGAGATTCAGAGCTAGGGCAAAAAGTGTTAGTTGTCACCCATATTTTACTCGACTCACAAAATATTTGCCCTTAGCGGCACTGTCTGGCCGCGCTGCCAGCGGCAAGACAATGTTGGCCAGAACAGTGTTGGCCAGAGCAGTATAGGAGAGCCATGTTTCCCCTTTCGATTCTCGATCTCTGTCCGATCATGGAAGGCGACAGCGTTGCCGAAGCGCTTGCCCGATCGCGCGAGCTGGCGCAGGCGGCGGAGCGGCTGGGTTATCATCGCTACTGGATTTCAGAGCATCACAACATGGCCGGGACGGCAAGCGCCGCGACATCGGTGATGATCGGTCACATTGCCTCTGCCACGTCGACGATGCGGATCGGATCAGGCGGGATCATGCTGCCCAACCACGCGCCGCTGGTGGTGGCCGAACAGTTCGGCACACTTGCCGCACTTCATCCCGGGCGCATCGATCTGGGGCTGGGCCGCTCGCCGGGCACGGACATGCTGACAGTGCAGGCCCTGCGCCGCGACCCGCGCGGGCATGAGCATTTCGCGCGCGATCTGGCAGAGCTGCAGCTCTTCCTCGGCAAGCCCGCGCCCGATCAGCCGGTCACTGCGATTCCCGGGCAAGACAGCCAGGTGCCTATCTGGCTGCTGGGGTCCAGCCCTTCGAGCGCCCGGCTGGCGGCACAGAAGGGCCTGTCATTCGCTTTTGCCTCGCACGTCACGCCCAATGGCTTGATGGAAGCGATCGAGCTCTATCGCGCCAATTTCGTCTCAGTCGATGGATCGAAACCGCGCTTCATGCCTTGCATAAACATCTATGCGGCAGAGACTGACGAGGAAGCTCAGCGCCACTTTTCCTCGACCTTGCTTGGCATGGTGAACTTCTTCCGGGGACTGCTTGGTCCAACCCGGCCGCCTGTCGACGATATCGAGGCCATCTGGTCGCCGCAGGAAAAGGCGATGATCATGCACATGCACCATTTCACGATCGTGGGATCGGCGCAGTCAGTGGAGCGCAAGTTGCGCGCCTTCATCGCCGCCACCGGGGCGGACGAAATCATGTTCGCCGGCAATTTTTATGACCGCGCCGCCCGCATCCGTTCGCTGGAGCTCATCGCCGGGATGGACCTAGAGGTGTAGGATGCGGGCAGCCCGTCTGGTATCACAGAACCTGACAGGCTTCCTCGAATGACACGCGCGGATTGCGCGGCCAGACACCCGACGGATCGCCGTGGCCAATGGCGCAGATGAAGTTCGACTTGATGGTCGTGCCGGCGAAAAATTCGGCGTCGACGCCCGCATTGTCAAAGCCCGAGATCGGGCCGCAATCGAGCCCCAGCGCGCGGGCCGCGAGAATCAGATATCCGCCCTGCATCGAACCGTTGCGGAAAGCGGTTTCCGTCGCCAGCGCCTCGTTCCCGGCGAAATAGGCCTTGTAGCCTTCGCCCCCTGCGGGAAACAGCTGGGGCAGCTTGTCATAGAATGCCAGGTCATGCCCGATGATGATATTAACCGGGGCGGCCATCATCTTTTCGGCATTGTTCGGCGCCAGCAGCGGCCTCAGGCGCTCTTTCCCTGCTTGCGTGGTCAGCATAACGAAGCGGGCCGGGCTGCCGTTGGCCGAAGTCGGCGCCATTTTGGTCAGGTCATAAAGCTGGCGAAGCTGACTTTCGCTCACTGGATCGGATTTCCAGGCATTCTGCGTTCGCGCTTCCAGAAACAGCTGGTCCAGAGCCTGATTGTCGATAGGCTTGCCGCTCACCTGAATTCTCCTGTCTATGCTTTTCCCTGATCGCCGCTCGCTACTTGTAGGTGACCGGCGCCGCGAAGTCGCTGCCATAAAACGGAAGTCTATGCAAATATATCTGTCTAATATTAAATGGGATCAGACACCCATATTTTTGCCGTGACTGTTTCCGCGCCAAGATAGCCCACGGGATTGGCGTAGGCGCTGGCGCTAGTCAGATACCGAGCCGGCGGCGGTAGCTGTCTGGCAGCTCCTCGTCGGCCAATTTGCGCACGGTGGAGCCGCCGCCGGTGAAGCTGTCCTCGCCCAGCATGAGACAATTCTCATCGAACGGAATCATCACGAGAACCCGTCCCTGCGTCATGTAATGGGCATCGGGATCGGGCGCTTCGCCCAAGTCGCGGGCCATCGCGGCCCGTGTCCCGGTGACGAAATTGTGGCCCGGCAGGATATTGGTCTGGATGTATTCCTTCACGAAGCAGTGGTCATCGATGACGATGCGCTGGATGTCGAGCTGGAAGAAATTGCTGCAAGTCTCGAACATGCGCGTATACATCTCGCGCACGGCTGTCTGTCCTTTGGCTCCTATTTCGGCGCCATTGTGCCAGACATGAAAGCGCGGCTCGGCGCACATTGTTGCCATCACGGGCTCAAGCTCGCCGGCAATTTCTGCCGTCGTGTGCCTGATATAGGCGTCGATCATCTGGCGCTGGCGAGCGCTTTGCAAGGTTGCGGCCTTGGCGCGGGCTTGCTCGGCAAACAGATCTAGGCGCATATCGAGTTGCTTCGTCATCGGATTCTCCTGCTCGCCGCTTGTCAGAGTTCGCTGAGGATCATGTCTGCCGCGCGCCAGCCCAGTGCCATGGCGGGCGCATTGGTGCCGCATGAGACCATCACCGGGAAGGCAGAGCAATCGACCACGCGCAGACCTTCGACGCCGCGCACTCTCAGTTGCGAGTCGATCGGCGCGTCATCCTGCGGGCCCATCGCCGCCGTGCCAACGGCGTGGTAGTTGGAAACGCCGCGCCTGCGCACGTGCTCGGCCAGGCTTTCTTCGTCATCGCCGGCAGGCTCGCCCAGCAGGTAACGCTCATGGTCGATATAGTCCGCGATCGGACTGGCAGCGAACAGGTCGCGCGTCACCCGGTATAGCCCGGCCATGGCCTGCCGGTCATAGGCGGCAGTCATGTGGTTTGGCGATATGGCAAGATCGGCATCGGGATCGGCCGAAGTGATCGCCAGCGTTCCGCGGCTTTCGGGTCGCAGCACTATGCCGAGTGCCTGCATGCCCGGTTCTTGCTCGATGGAAATGCCCTTCCGCGGCCGCCCGCTCGAATAAGGCGCGATCAGCAGCTGCACGTCAGGGCGGGGCAACTCAGGCCGGGTCTTGAGGAAAGCGACTACGTCAAATGCGCTCTGGCCCATCACCCCGCCGCGGTCGACGAGGTAACGCATGCCCGAGAGCGCCTGACGCGTGCGCGTGCTCAGCATGCGGTTATAGCCGACATTGCGGTTGAGTCGGAACTGGAAGATCGGCGATCGGTGTTCGCGCAGGTTGGCGCCGACATTGGGCGAATCGACCAGCACATCCACGCCCGCCGCCCGCAACACGTCAGCAGGGCCAATGCCCGACAGCTGCAGCATTTTGGGCGTGCCCATGCAGCCCATGCTGAGCAGAACCTCGCGCCGCGCGGTAATATCTTCCAGAACGCCGCCCCGCCGCACGCTCACGCCGCAAATGCGATTGCCCTTGCGCAGCAGCCGCACGGCTTGCGCTCCAGTCGTGACAGTCAGGTTGGGACGGCTGCGGATGGGATGAATGAATGCCTTGGCCGCGCTGACGCGAACGCCGTTGCGGATCGTGCACATGGTATAGCCGATGCGCGCATTGTCGCTCTCGTTGCAGTCTTCCACCATATCGAGGCCGATGCTTCCGCCTGCCTCGATCAGGCGCTGACTGACCGGATCGGCACCGCGGAACCGGGATACGTGCAGCGGCCCGCCGACGCCGCGCGTTTCCGACGCGCCCAGGGCATTGTCTTCCATGGCCTTGTAGGCCGACAGCATGCTTTCCCAGCCCCACTCGGAGCCGCCATAGCCTTCGAGCGTATCGAAATCGGGCTTGTTGCCGCGATTATAGACCATGCCGTTGATCGCGCTGGACCCGCCCAGCACTTTGCCCCGCTGCCAGACTTCGTTGGCAATGCCCGGCTCGCGGTAATCGACCGGGTAGTTCCAGGTGAGTTCCTTGCGCCCCATGATCAGGGCGAATCCCTTGGGAACCTTGAGCCAGGGATTCCTGTCCCAGGGGCCAGCCTCGATCAGCAGGACAGTGACAGAAGGATTGGCGGACAGCTGGCCAGCAAGGGTGCAACCGGCCGAGCCGGCCCCCACGACGATATAATCGAACTCCACATGGCCTCCCATTCCCCGCGCCGGTCAGTATCCACTCTTCGCGAAGCTGGTGCAGAATGCCGCAAATTTCGCGCCAGGCAATGCCTGCGTGTCAGCCAATGACATTTACTTTGTCATTGCACTCAAATGGAAAAGTACGCGGGTGGCACCCAGCACAATAATGCCGAGCGCGCGATGCAAGGGCTGGCACAAACGCGGCAAGCCTGTACCATTCGGACAAATATGGCGTGAGAGGGAGAGAAATGTCGGATTACTGGCGCGAATTCCGCACCGAGTGGCGAGCGGTTACATCTGCTGCTCTCGGCCTCGGCTTCGGCCTGATGATGATGTCCTATTCGATCAGCATCATGGGGCCGCACCTGATCAAGGAATTTGGCTGGCCGAAAGCCGATCTGGTCAAAGTGCAGATGCTGTCGCTGATTTCGGTGCTGGCATACCCTCTGGTTGGACGTCTCGCAGACATCTTCTCGGCGCGGCGCACGGCGCTGATTGGAGTCATTGCCGCGCCCTTGCTGTTCTTCGCACTGAGCCGGATAGACGATTTTACCAGCTATGCCGTTCTCTATGTTGCGCAGAGCGTGATCCTGGCTGCAACCACGCCGCCGGTCTATTGCCGTGTCGTCGTGGAGCGGTTTCGCCTGGCGCGAGGCCTGGCATTGGCCATAGCCGTCGCAGGCCCCTCACTGATTGCCGCTGTTGGCGGCCCATTGCTTAACAGTCTTGTCGTCGATTACGGCTGGCGCACGGGCTATGTTGCTCTGGCAATCGGCTCGGCCATTGGCGGCGGCGTGGCCATTGCGCTGATGCCTCCCGGCCAGAAGCGCGTTGCGGGCGAAGCCAAGCCAGCTGCCACGCGCGGTGACTATGGCCTGATCCTGCGTCATCCCGCCTTCTGGCTGCTGAACGGGGCCGTCCTGTTCTGCACGATGCCCATGGCCATTTTGCTGACCCAGATGGGCCTGATCGTCGGTGAGCATGGCGTGGTGGACAAGACTGTCTCGATCATCGTTTCGGCTTACGCGATCGGCATGATGGCCGGACGGCTGGCCAGCGGGTTTGCGCTGGACAGGTTTCCCGCGCCGCTGGTCGCATCGGCAACGCTTGCATTGTCGGCCATGGGGCTGATGATCATTTCCCAGCACGGCGTGCCCATTGCCGTGCTGGCGGGAGCGGTGATGGTGGTGGGCCTGTCGTTCGGAGCCGAATCGGACATTGTCGGTTATCTGATTTCGCGGATTTTTCCGATCAGGTCTTACAGCACCGTTTTCGGCTTCATTGCGGCCAACACGACTATTGCCGCGTTCATTGGCGCGGGGCTGATGGCCATTCTGCTCGACAAGTACGATTCCTATTCGCCGTTTGTCATGGTTGCCGGCATTTCGGTCGCACTCGGCAGTTTGTTGTTCCTGTTGCTCCCCCGGCCCAAGCCCGGCCACGCGCATGATGAAGTGCCCGCAGAAGTTGCCGAGGCTCCGACTGCAGCCTGACAGAAAGCGACATGGGCCTCCGGCAATTACGCTCAGCATCGCGAGGCCCTGCTGGGCTTTTTGAACCGATAAAAGCGAAAGGAAATGGCGATGGAGGCATTTTCCCTGAAGGGCCGGGTGGCGCTGATCACGGGCAGCGGCCGCGGCATCGGCGAAGGCGTGGCGCGCGCATTTGTCGAGGCTGGCGCCAGCGTCGTGCTGGTCGCACGCACCACGGCGCAGGTGGAGGCAGTGGCACAGGACATTCGCGCCAGTGGGGGCAAGGCAATTGCGCTGACGGCTGACGTCAACGATCTCGATTGCCTGCCAGCGCTGGTGGAACAGGCGGTGGCTGAGTTTGGCGGGCTCGACATTCTGGTCAACAATGCCGGCGGTGAGATTTCGCCCCAGTTCCTCGACACCCGGCCGAGCCACTTGCAAGAGGCGTTTCACTTCAATGTGGTCGTCCCCTTCGAACTGTCGCGGCATGCCGTGCCGCACTTGCTGCAAAGACCGGGGGCATCGATCATCAACATGAGCTCGGACGTGGTCGGGGTGCAGACGCGCGGCAGCCTTGCGCATCACACCGGCAAGGCAGCCGAAGCCCAGCTTACACTCTCGATGGCGGCGGACCTCGGACCCAAGATCCGCGTCAACGCGATCCTTCCCGCGCAAGTCGAAACGCCGAAGCTGCAGGAATTCATGGATGTCAAAGCGCCGCACTTGCGCGAAGTGCTGATCCAGAAAACCCGCATGCGCCGCAATGCCACCCCGCGCGACATCGGCTATGCCGCTGTCTATCTCGCCTCGCCAGCGGCGTCGTGGGTAACCGGATCGCTGTTTCGCATGAACGGCGGCGCGGTCAACGAAATCGGCACCCGCTTTCCGGACTTGTAGGCGCCCGCCAGTCAGTCTTCTGCAGTCGGAACCATTTCGACAAATTGCCGAATGAGCTGGCTGCGCTTCACCCGCCAGCCGTCCGCCGTGCGGACATAGTCCTCATGGTAATAGCCGTGGCCGTTGATTGTCAGGCGCTTGCCACCGAATGTGCCGCGCACGAAATCGGACATAGGCCAGCGTGCCGAGGCGCTGTCGGCGCCTGTCATGATGACTTCAGGCTCATGGACGCGGTGAACCGTCTTGGCGTTGGCGAGCGCGCCGGAAACCTTGGCGACGACAGTGTCGCGGCCGGATGACGCGCCGCCATCCAGTTCGAACTCGCAATCCTCGGAGAGCAGTTCGCCCCATTCCTTCCATTGCTGGCTGTCCACCAGACGGATGCATTCGGCTTTCAATTTCCTGATCGCCTCGATATCGGCCAGCCGCTGAATTTGGCTGGCGAGATCGTCTGCTTGCATTGTGGCCATCATCGGCTCCTCATCTCGAGTTGTTGTTATTCAGGCTTGCCCGCCGTGCTGACACAGCGGTTTGGCGCGGGCAAGCATTCGCGCACCAGCACCGTGCTGCTGATCCGCCAGCCTTCGCTAGTTCGCCGATAGTTGTCCTTGTAATGACCGCGACCCCAATCGATGATTCGCTCACCATCTGCGATCCAAGTCGCATAATCGCTCAGCGCCCAGATACCTGTGGCAGTGTCGGCGCCAGTGAATGTGATCTCCGGCATGTGCACCTGATGGATTGTTTTGGCCGAACCATAGGAGCGTCGGACTGCCGCAATGATCTGATCTCGCCCCGTCCAGGTGCCGAGGTCATTGGTGGACAGATGGCAGTCCGGTGTGAAGCAGCTTTCGCCCCATTCGTCGAAACGATGCGCATCAACGAGGCGGATATAGCGGTACTTGAGGGCCTTGATCTCCTCAATATCGATGAGACGCTGTACTTGCGCTGCCACGGCATCGGTGGAGCTTGGCATTTAGCTGGCCTTTCCGCAGCACGGGATTTGGCTTAAAACTATGTATCCGCGTAGCGGCGATAGCTTGCCTTGAACGAAGGCGTTTGCGCTTCGGCGACCATATAGGCGGGAACCAGTGTCTTGCGCAGGGTGCGCGGCGCCTCGTCGGCTCGCAGGTCCGCCCGGGCGTGCTGCATCGTCAGGTTGTCCCAGACGAGCAGGTCACCCTCGCGCCAATGGAAGGTGAAGATGTTCGGCTCGGCATACATGTGATCGAACAGCGCGTTGAGAAGTTCTTCGCTCTCTTCCGGATCCATGCCTTCGATATGGTGGGTGAGCTGCGGGGAGACATAGAGCAGCGTTTCCCCGGTGCGCGGATGGGTATAGGCGATTGGCAGGCGCAGACGCTGCTTCGATCCGAAGTCGACCACCATCACGTCATCGGAAATGTAGGTTTTCCGCTGATCGGTCGCATCAGCGCAATGAAAGGCATAGCGCCCTTCGACCCGGGCCTTCAGATCCGCCGGCAGGGTCCGCCAGGCATGGGCAATGCTGACGAACATCGTCGGGATCGCGCCAGGTGAAACCACCTTGCCGTAAAGCGAAATCGCTTTGCAGCCGTCTTCCTCCCACATCGTATCGCTGTGGAACATGATCCGGCCCAGTGGCACTGCGGCGATTTTCTCGACATTGGAGACCTGGTGGAGTTCATCCACGTGGAGCTGGGCGGGGTCGACCGGTTCTTCGCTGACCATCTGTTCGGCCAGCCAGGTCTGGAAACGGGCATCGGGTCTCAGGTCGGGAAAGACCAGCATGCCGCGCTGCTTGAACAGGTCGCGCAACTGGCTGACTACTGGCGGTGGGAGCGGGGTGGCGGGATCCAGCCCTGTCACGTCCGCGCCGAATTCGCGGCGCAGTTCGCGAATCTTCAAGTCTGCCATCTCGCCGCTCCCCTAAATTAGGTCATATGCCTTAGCTTATCGCAGGCGGGGACCTTGTAAAGAGCGGCGTTATCCCGTTCATTGGTAACGCCATAAGGACATGATTGCGGGAGAGGCTGAAAATGGATGATCTCAACAGGCTGGTGGCGCGCGAAGATATCAAGACGCTGATGGCCCGCCGCGTGCGAAGCATCGATGAGAAAGACTGGGACAGTTTTGCCGCATGCTATGCCGAGGATGCCGAGTCGCATTCGATGCGCTCTGCACCTGGCGGCAAAGTGGTGGGCAACCGGGCGATTGCCGCGTGGCTGGCGAAAGCGCTGGAAGGGATTTCGACTGTCCACCAGGTGCACGCGCCAGAGATCGAGTTCCTTTCGGATGACACGGCGACCGGCATCTGGCCGCTCAATGACATTCTTTCCTGGGAAAAGGATGGCATGCGTCACTGGATGCGGGGCTATGGCCACTATCGCCAGACCTTGCGGCGCATCGCCGGGCGCTGGGTGATCCAGGATCACAACCTCACTCGCCTGCTGATGGAGCAAGGCAGCGAGAAATTGGCATGAGGCGCAAGGCATGAATGAGGGCGCGGCAAATGGTGGCAATTCCGGCGGGGCGGCTGTGAACATCGGCTGGATCGGGCTTGGCGCGATCGGCACGCAGATGGCCCTGCGTCTGCTGGCGGCAGGCCATGCGCTCAGCATCTATCCGCGCGGTGCGGGACTGACTCAGGTTTGTGAGGCGGGCGCATCGGCGCAGGCGGACTATGCCAAGATTGCCAGTGGCAGCGAATTGCTGGTGGCATGCGTCTATGACGACGCTCAAGTGCGCAGCGTGCTGCTCGAAAGCGGGGCGCTAGCTGCCATGCGGCCGGGATCAATCCTCGCGGTACACACTACCGGCTCGCCCGCGCTGATGCGGCAACTCGGCGCGCTGGCGCCGGCCGGGGTGCAAGTGATCGACGCCACATTCAGCGGCGGACCGGCGGATGCCGGGGCGGGCACACTCACGCTCATGGTCGGCGGGGATGAGGCAGCGCTGGAACGAGTTCGCGGCGCGTTCGAATGCTATTCGGCCCGGATTTTCCATGTCGGAGAGTTGGGCCATGCCCAACTGGTCAAGCTGATGAACAACCTGCTGCTCGCCACCAACATGATGAACGCGGTCCAATTGCTGGCCATGGCGGAAGGGATGGGCTTCGAGACGACGACAGTCGCGCAAGTGATCCAGGCGTCGAGCGGTGCAAGTTTTGCCATGCGGCTGTTCGAACGCCAGCCAGTCGGCACGATGCTGGAGGCCTCGCGCCCTTACCTCGTGAAGGACGTTGCCGTAGCGCTGGCTGCCGCTGAGGAATCAGGGATCGACGTTGGCGCTTTTGCTGCCACCGCCGCTTATTTTGCCGCCAGGTGATTTCCTCCCGGCGTAGGACTGATCAGCGCCAGGCGGATCCAGCGGCAATAAGGCGGGGGATGTCACGCTCGACGATGGGCTCGATTTCGCTGATCCTCCGGTCCCTTTCCGCAGTCTTGGCATAGCCGCAGCGCATGGCGAGGTGGGCGGCGAGATCGTCCGTCAGCGGGCCTTTGCCAGCAAGCTCCTGCCATGCGGGCGCGTTAATGCGGGCGGCGATGGCGGCCAGCGGTGCGGGGTCGAGCCCGAGGAAACGGATCATGTTGCCACCCAGGATGGCCCGCGCCTCTTCTTCCGGGACGCCGCGCATCAGGTCGCCGAGATAGGCAACCGTGTTGGGCCAGGTGCCTTCGCCGTGCGGATAGTCCCGGCCGAATGCCATGGTGTCGACGCCGATTTCGTCGCGCATGGCAAGCTCTGCCTTGTTCATGAATGAAAGGCCGGCCATGCAGTTGGATGTCCAGTATTCGCTTGGCGGCCGCTTGGCGGGCAACTGGTCGCGGTGACGCTCCCAGACTTTGTCGAGCAATGCCAATGTTGCCGGAATCCAGTCGGCGCGAATTTCGGTCACCATCATCTTGAGTGTCGGATGCCGGTCAAAGACGCCGCCCAGCATGAATTGCCAGACGCCCTGACGTGAGCGCAGGTCGGCGAATACGCCGCTGTCATTATATACCGTGGATATGAGCTTGTGGATCAGATCCTGCGGCCCGCCATTTTCCTCGCGCACTGCGGCGGCGGCGGCTTCGACTTCGGAAAGCATGAAGCCTTGCGGAATGCCATAGCCCGCGTGCGTGATCAGCGTCAGGCCGCGTTCGGCATAGGCGGCGAAGACCGGATCCCATTCCGCCTCGAAAACCGGCGTCTGTCCGGGCAAGGCGCAATAGCCGGGCGTGAACAGGCCAGTGAAGCCATGATCCGCCATGAAATCCGCCTCAGCGAATACGGACGGCATATCGAGGCCCGAAAGCGGCGCCCCGATCAGCAGCAGGCGCTCTCGCGCGCTGCCGAAGGCATCGCTGACCCAGCGATTGAAGCCGCGCGCTCCGGCATCGACCGCTGCAATCGAGTAAGTTCCGTTGACTGTATTCCAGAACATGTCGAACGAGCGGAAATCGCCCGGAAACACAAGTTCTGCCGCAATGCCTTCGCGGTCCATCTCCGCCAGCCGGACATCAAGATCCCACAGGCCGAGATGGCCGCTCTCAAAGCAGCCTTCCGGATCGAACACCGGGCGCGCCGATTCGGGTGTGCGCAAATCGCACAGCATTTGCATCGTCCCGCCGAACAGCCGGTGTTCTTCGCGCAGGCGCGCCAGATACTTGTGATATTCCGGCTCGAGGTATTCCGCCCATAATTCGGGCGGCATACCTGCGTGGCTGTCGGCCGAGGCAATGACGAGATGATCCATGGCTGTTTCCATCCGTTTCAAGGTCTTGCCCCGGCCCACTTGAGCCTTGTTGTCAGGCGAACACTTTCGCGCGCCAGAGGTCTTCCTTCATCGCCCGGTCCATCTCGGGAATGCGGCTCTCGCGCTCCGGCTCGCCGAGATATTGCGCGCGGCTGTTGAAGTGCGCAATCAGGCTTTCGGGCAGCGGCGGATGCTCGCCGAACACGGCATCCATCGATGGCCCCACACGCTGCGCGATCGCATCGAGCTTGGCCTTGTCGAGCTTCAGGAAGCGGATCGCATTGCCGCCCATGATACCAATGGCTTCATCCTTCGGAATTCCGGCCAGGGCATCGCGCAGCCAGGGAATGGTGTTCGGCCAAGTGCCTTCGCCGTGCGGATAGTCGCGCCCGAATGCCAGCCGTTCGACACCTAGATCGTGGCGCAGCTCCACCTCGCAGCGGCGAATGAATGAGAGGCCGTTCATGCAGTTCGACTTGTAATAGTCGCTGGGCTTGTGCTTGGCGGGCAGGCTGTCGCGGTTTGCTTCGAACTGCTCGTCCAGAAACTTGAATGTCGGGCCGAGCCAGTCGCCGTAGATTTCGCTGAGCATCAGGCGAAGGTTGGGGAAGCGATCGAACACCCCGCCCATCATCATCTGCCACATCGCGCGGCGCGGCTTGATGCTTGAGAAGATCTTGCCCTTGAAGAATTCCTTGGCGAGCCTGTCGACTGCAGCGCCGACATCGCCGGTTTCGTCTTCGATCTGGGCGCCGATGCGCTGGAAGATCGCGCCCAGTTCGCCCTGGCCTTCGCCTTGGCCCGCGTGCATCCACAGCGTGATGTCGCGCTCCTGGCAGCGGGCCCAGAACGGGTCCCAATATTTGTCGAACAGCGGCGGCTGGCCCGGATAGGCGGTGAAGCCAGGGACGGAGGTGGCCTTGAAGCCATTGTGGGCCAGCCAGTCCAGCTCGACGATCATCTCGTCCACATCGCGCCAGGGGGCAGAGCCGATAATGCCGATGAGGTGGAGACGATCCGATTCCGAACCAAATTCATCGAGCAGCCAGCGGTTGTAGGCCTTCACGCCCGCCTGGCAGAGCTCCATCGTCGTCGTCCAGTTGGATGATTGGTAGAACAGTCCCGAAGCGCGCGGATCGCCGCTGTAGACGAATTCGGAAGCGATACCTTCGCGGTCCATTTCCTGGATGCGGGTCTTGCAATCCCACACGCCCATGATGCCGCCGTCGCGCAGCGCGTGCTCGGTATCATAGATGTCATAGAGATCGGAATTGTGCAGGCGGCCCAGGAAGTGGCCACTGATTTTGGTGTAGCTGGCGTTTTCCTTGATCAGCGCCGGCAGATGATCGTGATAGCGCTTGTCGAGAAACTTCGGCCAGGCCTCGGGCGGCATCTGCGCATGGCCATCGACCGAAACAATTGTGAGCTTTTCCATATCCATCTCCATAACCAGTTCATTCCTCGGAGACTCGCCAGCTGTCTCCCGTCTGGCACTAGCCTACAGTAAGTGTACCTCGATGAACACTTCTTTTGCGCGATTTTGCGTTTGCTCTGTCGCAGCAGGCTGAGCAGCCCTCTTAGGTCACAGACCCATTACCAGCGCCTTCGAGGCGTCCAAATGGCGAACATATCGGACGCAAATGTCCGCCGGGAAGGCTGATTGCCTTTCCAAGGGCATTTGCGTTCGAGATGGAAGCCATTTGGACGTCCCTGCGGGATTTGATAAAAATGCCCCATTGCCGCGTCGAGAAGTCTTGAAATATCGACATATTCCCGCAACTTCTCTCCTTGCACTGGGGCATTTTTCTTCAAACCTCGAAGGCTCTGGTAATGGGTCTGTGACCTAGTGCGACCGGATGATCTGGCTGTCATGCTCGGCCGCCCGCATTGCCAGCAGGTAGTGGCCGATTGACCAGAGGATCATGACGCTGGCAATCAGGAATGCATAGCGCAGGCTTTCCGTTCCAACTGACGGGGCCAACAAGTCACTTGTCAGGCCGATCAGATAAGGTCCGATGCCGCTGCTCAGCAGCGAGAGCAGGAACATCATGATGGCGACTGCCGTCGCGCGCCGGAACGGCTCGGTATAGCTTTGCACTGTTGCCGTGGCGATGCCGGCAACGCCGGTAAGGAAGGCTATGATGCCGTTCATCAGCAGGTTCAGCCAGACATAGGGGCTAAGGACCATGACAATGAACAGTGGCAGGCAGATGGTCACAGAGCCGGCGGGAAGCCAGATTTCCCAGCGTTGATTGCGCGGGATCAGCCAGGATGCGAGGAAACCGCCGCACAGCACGCCGATGAGGCCGCATGACGCGCCGATCGAGCCAAGCCAGGCGCCGATTTCGGTCGGCCGCATGTGAAAGCTGCGCATGAGGAAAGAAGGCGCCCATTGCGAATAGCCCTGCGTGGCGACATGGCTGAGCGCATAAGCGATCGAAATGTGCATGAAAGTGCGCCGGCGCAGCAGCACCCAGAGCGATTGCAGTATGGTTTCGACTGGGCGTTCCGTCTTGGGGCGCGCCGGTTCGCGCACTGTTAGGATTGCGAGGAGCGCGAGCGGCAATCCAGCAATGCCAATCGCCTGCAGCGCCACGCGCCAGCCATAGTGCTCGCCCAGATAACCCGTGAGGGTCATTCCGCCAATCATGCCAATGGCCGCGCCGGTATTGTAGAAACTGAGCGCGAGAGGGCGCTTGGCGCGAGAGAAAAGATCGGAAATCAGCGAATAGGACGGCGGCAGGCAACCCGCCTCGCCGATGCCGACGCCCACGCGCGATAAGAAGAAATGCGGATAGGTCCGCGCCATGCCGCCCACCGCGGTCATGCCGCTCCACAGCACGAGGCAGATGGAAATCAGCCGGATGCGCGAGGTGCGGTCCGCCAGCCAGGCCAGCGGAACGCCGAGCAATGCATAGAACAGGGCGAAAGCCAGCCCGGACAGGAGGCCCAGCTGGGCGTCCGTCAGGTGCAGGTCGGTCTTGATCAGTTGCAGCAGGATCGCCAGGGCAACCCGGTCCATCTGGCTGAATATGTGAATCAGCGTCAGGATCGTCAGGGCATACCAGCTGGCAAGCGGAACCTTGCTGACCGGCGATGGTGTCGACGGGAATGATCCAGTCATGTCGTCCGGCGGTACAATGTCGTCAGACAACAGGACTGTCACCCAGTTTTCTCCCTTGACGCAGCGCAGCCCGCACTTTTGCCCTGCTAGCGTGCCTTAGATATTGAGGTCACGCATGTAATATCCGTCAATCGCGGCACGGGCATTTTCGTTCCAATGAAAGACTTTGCCGCACCTTGCATAAGGCTGATAGACGAATTTCTGCTCCTGGGGGAAGTGCTGACTGCGCGCATCGATCGCGTAGCCGATCATTTCCGTCCGCTTGGCCACCATATCGGCATCATAGACGTTGTCACGTTGCTGACCCTTGCCGCGCGCACCGATGATCGCACTGCGCCGATGGAAGCCGAAATTGAGCGAAACCCTGAGGTCCTGGCTCGAGTTGGCGAAAGAGCCATGCATGATCTGGCGGTTGCTGATGGCGACGTCACCCGGATTGCAGATGAACGGCACGGCATCGGGCAGCAGGTTGCCGCCAGCGGCATCGATCATTTCCGGAATGTCGATCTTGCCCTGGCGATGGCTGCCCGGAACATACCACACGCCGTTCGCCGCCGTCGATGGATAGAGCTGGATCATGAAGTTGAAGCCGTGGATCAGCGGATCCCATTGGGGATGATCCCAATGAGTCATTCCATCCTGATGCCAGGCGAAAGCTGCTCCCGCGCCTGGCTGCTTGATCACGAAGCCTTCGCTGAAGGGGACGAAATCCTCGCCGTTGATGGCCTCGGCCACGCCGAGCAATCCCGGGTGGCCGTAAGCCCTGAGCGCTTCGTCAGACAGCTGGAGCGGCGCGCGCACGATGAAAACCACGAATTCGGGCTGGGACTTTGTCGGCGCGCCCTCGAACATCTTGACTGGTGCGCGTTCCATTCCTTCAGCACCGCCGAATGGATCGCCGAGCGGTTTTGCCCAGTGAAACGGGGATACTGGCAGGCCGAGACCGAGCGCGGGACGCCCGAGATGATCGACCTTGGAGTCAGGCCCGGTGGGCAAGTGATCGATGATCCGGTCGAGCCCGGCGCGCAGTTCAGCCACTTCCGCCGGATCGAACACGCCTTCAAGGATATAGAAGCCGAATTCCCGGTAGGCATCGACGAGTTCCGGCGCGATTTTGCCATCGGCGGTCCAACGGATCGGGCCGCGATTGCCCAGCTGCATCGCGCGTTTTTCGCCTTCACGAAAATAGGCGTCGAGCGCCGTTTGTTCGACAGTAGCAGTAGTCATTGCATCCTCCCGGCGCCCGCACGCAGCAACTGACCGGCACGTGCCGCAGTCGGTTCGCCATCGCGCATGAACAGTTCACCATTGACGATAGTAGCCTTGAAACCCACGGCTTTCTGGAACAGCCGGGCCGATCCGCCGGGTAGATCGTTGACGACTGTCGGCAGTCCGGGCGCGACAGTGTCGGGGTCGAAAATCGTGATGTCCGCAGCATAGCCTTCGCGCAGCAGACCGCGATCCGCCAGCTTCCAGATCCGCGCCGGACGGCTGGTCATCATTTCGACAGCCTCTTCCAGTGTCAGCAAGCCGCGTTCACGCACCCAGTAGGCGAGAAGATGCGACTGGATCGAGGAATCGATGATCGAACGCACGTGCGCGCCTGAATCGGAGAAAGTCATTGCGGTGTTGGGATTGCGCAGCAGTGCGATCATCTGCTCGTCGTTTTCGAGGCCGAAGAACTGCTGGAAGAAGACGTCGAAGTTTTCTTCCAAAGCAAGGTCGATCATCAGTTCGACCGGATCGACACCGCGCTCGCTCGCCATTTCGGCGACCGTGGGATTGGGCAGATAGGCCGAGCGGAGCACGCGCAGTTCGCCGTAATTCGGCTTGGAGTTGTCGCCGCGCGAATCGCCGTAGTCGCCATAGTGGGCGGCGTGGATCAACTTGGCGCGAACTTCCGGGTCCTGCAGCAGACGGCGCTGTTCTTCGAGCGGCCGGTCGCGCACTTCCTTCCATTCCGCCAGGATATCGAAACGCAACGTGGTCTTGAACGATTGCACTTCCGAAACGCCCCGGCAGTGCGTGAGGCCATAGATATGCCCGCCCAGTTCCGCCGTTTCGTCAATGAAGCGCGTGGTCTTTCCGCCAATCACGCCGTAGGAAACCGTCACGCCGGTCGCCAGCGCCAGTTCCTGTAGACGCCGCTCATAGTCGGCCTGGCCGTCCGGGTCTCTATGGTGGGTTTCGGGGGCGAGCTGGAAGCCGCCGTGCCCGGCCTTGGCCATGACTTCTACTAAGGCCACAACTTCATCCCAACTGGCCTGCCGCGAAGCGACGGGGCGATCGTCGGCCGTCACATGCGTCAGCTGGCGCGAGGTGGAAAAACCTGCGGCACCGGCAGCCAGGGCCGAGCGCAGTTCGGCTGCCATGACTTCGATTTCTTCCGGCGTGGCCGTGTCGGTGAAGGCCCTGTCTCCCATTGCCCAGATGCGCAGAGCCGAATGGCCGATCGAACAGGTATAGTTGATGCCATTGGGCAGCGCGTCGATGGCATCAAGGTATTCGGCGAAAGTCGACCAGGTCCAGTCGATGCCCTGCGCCAGCGCTTCGGCGGAGATATCTTCCGCGCGTTCGATATTGCTGACGACCAGACCGCGATGCTGCGGCGGGGCAGGGGCGAGCGTGAAGCCGCAGTTGCCCATGACTGCCGTGGTCACGCCGTGAAAGCAGGATGTCGAGCCTAGGTCATCCCAGAAAACCTGCGCATCCATATGAGTGTGGGCATCGACAAAGCCGGGCGCGACGATCATGCCTTCGGCGTCGATTTCCTCGCGCCCTTTCTCGGCGATGCTGCCGATTGCGGCAATCTTTCCGCCCGCGATTCCGACGTCGGCGCGCTTGCGGCTTGCGCCAGTCCCATCGATGACTGTGCCGTTTCGCACGACCATGTCATATGTCATTTATCCGTCTCCTACCAATTGGCGCTGCCCGTGCCCAAGCCTGTGACATGCTGGTTGCATTCCCGCGGGGGATTGCCTTCAGCTCATCTGATTCAAGCACTTCTGCGTCGTATCAATCCATCTTTCGTTTGCGCCTAGAGCGTGAAACCGCCGTCGACGTGCAACGTCTGCCCGGTGACGTAAGCCGCCTGGCGTGAGCAGAGATAGAGGCATGCCGCCGCAATCTCCTCGAGTGTTCCCGGCCGGCCTGCCGGCACGAATTGGCGCAGCATTTCCGGCTTCAGCAATTCCGGCTTCGAATTCTCATTGATCGAGATGCTGACCAGGTTTGAGGTCACGCCTTGCGCCGCGGTTTCCACAGCGATGACTTTGACCAGCTCGCGCAGGCCCGCCCGTGCAGCCCCGATGGCGCCATGTAAGGGTCTGGTCTGATCATCGAGCGCGACTGTGACGGAAACCATTCGGCCAAACTGCCGCGCGGTCATATCAGGCAGCATGTGGCGCGCGAGATAGAAGAACGAGGAGCAATTGGTGTCGATGGCCAGATGCCATTCCTCAACGCTCGATTCGGCAATCGCACTGTGCGGGCGGACGCCGACGCAATGAATGAAAATGTCGATCGGGCCGAAGACCTTCCGGGCCTGGGCAACGATGGCTTCCGCTTCGCCAGGATCGGTCACGTCGCCGGTGGCCACGGCTGCCTCGCCGCCCAGCGCCCGGGCTTCCGCCGCGACGGCTTCAGCGTCACCCTGACCCGCAACAGCATGAATGACGACTTTGGCTCCGGCTTGCGATAGCGCCAGCGCGATGACGCGGCCGAAGTCTTCGCCCGCGCCTGTTACCAGTGCGGTGCGACCTTCCAGCCCATCCAGATGCGCCATAAAACTCTCCGAAAATTGATTATTGGCGCAGTCGAGCAGACTCAAGCCTGATCAGCCATGCCACGTGAACACCTTGCCTTATGCCAATCCGCCGCGCGGGCCGAAGACATAACCCTTGATTATAATAAGCATTGCTATCATGTCTTACGTGATGAAACAACCGATAAACGTGTTGCCGACACTCGATAGCCGCTGGGCCGTCCACAGGCGAAGTACACGCGCCAGGTGGTATTCCGCGTCCGGCCAATCCAGACTAGCGATCAATGTCGACGCCCGAATCAACAAATAGCCCCGTTGCGGCGCGGGATGCGGGGGATCAGCCCTTGCTGGCGACTAGGCATCGCGGCCTCTTGCTGGTCGGCGTGATCCTGGTTTCGCTCTGTCAGTTCTTCGATGCGACCATTGCCAATGTCGCGCTGCCTCACATGAAGACCGCGCTTGGGGCGTCGAACGAATCGATCGGCTGGGTGCTCACCAGTTTCATGATCGCCACTGCGATCGGCACGCCAATAACAGGATGGCTCTCTGACTATTTCGGCTCGCGCAATGTCTTCATGATCGCGACCGTGGCGTTCCTGCTGTCTTCTGCGGCGTGCGGCGCATCAGTGACCTTGCCGGAAATGGTGACGTTCAGGATCCTCCAGGGCCTTGCCTCTGCGTTCATCGGGCCACTGACGATGACGATCATGTTCGACGTCAGCCCGCCCAGCAAACAGGCGACAGCCATGTCGCTCTATGGAATGATGGTGATGGTCGCGCCGATCACCGGCCCGTTCATCGGCGCGTTTCTGACCGAATATCTGAGCTGGCGCTGGATTTATTACGTCAATCTTCCGCTCGGCATTCCGGCGCTGGTCCTGCTCTGGTGGCTGCTGCCATGCCGGCCGATAGTCAAACGCAAGCTGGACCTGTTTGGCTTCGTGACGATTGCCGTGGCGCTAGGAGCGCTGCAATTGATGTTCGATCGCGGCCAGGGGCGTGACTGGTTTGCTTCGAGGGAAGTCGTATTCGAACTGATCCTGGCGATTTCCGCGCTGTGGATTTTCGTCGTGCACAGCCGGGGCCATCCCCATCCGCTGTTTCGCCCCACTGTCTTTGCCAATCGCAATTTTCTGGCCGGCTTGTCGTTCATGGCCATTCTGGGCGCGACTTCTTCCGGCCTTGCGGCAATACTGCCAACGATGTTCCAGACGCTATATAATTATCCGGTGATGGATACCGGACTGCTCATGGCACCGCGCGGTTTTGGTGTCGTCTGTACGTCGCTGCTGGCCGGTTATCTGGCCCGCAAGTACGACTCGCGGCTGGTTATCTTGTCTGGATACCTGATTGCCGCGGCCGGCACCTGGACAATGACTCAATGGACGCTCGATATGGGAACAATGCCGATCCTGCTCGCGGCATTTGTCCAGGGCATCGGCTTCGGGATTATCGTCACGCCCGTGCAGTTGATGGCCTATGCCACGCTCGATCCCAGCTTGCGGCCTGATGCGTCGAGCCTGACAGGACTGTCGCGAAGCTTTGGCGGTTCCATTGGCATATCGGTTATCTTCACGCTGCTGTCCCGCAACCAGCAAATCAGCCACGCCGACCTTGCCAGCCACATTACTGCGGCAACCGTGCCGGGGCTCGATCTGCCTGCCGCCGTGGCCAAGATGGAAGGGCTGGGCAATGTCGTGATGGCCATGATCGATGCCGAAGTTCAGCGCCAGTCGATGATGATTGCCTACCTTGACAGTTTTTACGTGCTTACTTGGCTGATGCTCGCTTTCGCACCCGTGCCGCTGTTGATGAAAAAAGCCAATCGCTCGAGAGGCGTTTGAACGGCTTCAGGACAAGACGGAAAAATGGATGGCTGTCATGCGAAATTTGCATCCAGTGCAGACACTTGAAAAACATTTCGGATAAACAGCAAGTTATTCTGGACTTGTGCGGAATCAAATAGGGCCATGCAATTTCCCTTGGTGCAATTGAACGACCAATCCCGCACCTTTACGCCTTATAACAACACACGCTGAAATCCGGGATGCATCGAAATGACAACTGACTCAGACATTACCCTTTCCGAGGTTCACAAGACCGCATTCATGGCAGCGACCTTGCGTGCCGGGCACTATCTCCACGCCGATGAGCCGAAGATTTTCGAGGACTCATTCGCGCACCGCCTGCTCGACATGACCGAGGACGAAATCCGCACGTTCAATGCTCGCATCCCTGGACCAATGCTGACGACTTGCCCTCTGCGCAGCCGCTTTACCGAGGACCGCCTGGATGCTGCGAAAGACCGGGTTACGCAATATGTGATCCTTGGCGCGGGACTTGATTCTTATGCCTTGCGCAAGGCGGATGACCTCGGCTCGCTGATCATCTTCGAAGTCGATGATCCGCCGTTCCAGGCATGGAAGCGCAAGCGCATCACGGACATCGGCCTGACCACGCCGCCGCAGGTGCGCTATGTGCCTTGCGATTTCGAAACGATGTCGCTGACCGACGCACTTGCCGCGCAGGGCTTTGATCCCAAGCAGCCGACCTTCGTCACCTGGCTCGGCGTCACGCAATACCTGACGCTCGATGCAATCCGGGAGACATTGCGCTGGGCCGGCTCGCTTCCCGCAGGGTCGGAAATAGTCCTCACCATCGTCGAGCCTGAAGGGCGCATGCCCCGTTCTGGCGAGGCACGCAACATCGTGGACTTTACGTCGTATATCTCGCTCGAAGACATGACCAAGATGCTGCACGAGGCGGGCTTCAGCAAGGTCGAGCCGTTGTTGCGCGAAGATGCCGAAGTATTCTTCAAGAACCGGACGGATGGTCTGGCATGGCCGGAACACCAACGCGCGCTTGCTGCCATCGTATGAGGCAATCCATCGGGTCAAGGCTATTTTGCGGTTTACCATCCCAGGCAATGCATTAGGCAGCGGGCATGGAATTCTTTCTGTTCGTCCCGCAGATTCGCGCCAGCATGGACAAGCTGGTGGCGACGGCGCTTGCCGCTGAACAAGCCGGCTTTGCAGGCATGGTCGGCATGGATCATATCGAGGCGCCAGGGGCACCGGGTCAGCCGACTTTCGAGGCCACCACGGTCAACACCTGGATTGCCGCGCGCACCAGCCGCCTCAAGGTTGGCTCGCTGATTACCTGCGATGCCTTCCGCCATCCGGTCATGCTGGCACATCACGCCGCAACGCTCGACAATGCCTCGGGCGGCCGGTTCGAACTGGGCATCGGCTGGGGCTCGTGGGCTCCTGACTTCGAAAAGTTCGGCGTCGAGCCCGATCAGCCGCGTGACCGTGTGGCGCGGCTGGGCGAAACGCTTGAAGTGCTGAAACTGCTCTGGTCGGGCGAGAGCGTCGATTTCGACGGTCGCTTCCACAAGCTGCGCGGCGCGGTGCTGGCGCCCAAGCCGCTGGGCCAGATTCCGATCCTGATTGGCGGCTCGGGGCCAAAGACACTGGCTCTGGTGCGCCAGCATGCCGACTGGTGGAACCTCGACACCCGTTATGGCGACCGTATGCACGGGCAGGAATTCGAGGACTTGCGGGCGCAGATCGGCACGGCGCGGATTTCGATCCAGCAGAAAGTGGCGCATATCGCCAATGGCGCCGACGCCGAGGCTGTGGCCGAAAAGAGCAAGCGCCGGTTTGGCCGCAAGGGCGTGCGGATCGGCAGCGGCGGCGAACTGGTCGACTATTTTGCCGAACTCGCCGGCCGCGGGGTTGAACGGGTCTATGCCTGGATGGCAGACCATTCCACGCCGGGCGTTCTCGAAAGCTTTGGCGCGGAAGTCATCGCGCCGCTGCGAGGCGGCCAGCAGGGGTGAGCGATATGAGCCAGCTTCGGTACGATGGACAAGTAGCGATCGTGACCGGGGCAGGCGGTAATCCGGGCCTCGGCCGCAGCCATGCCATGCTGCTGGCCGAGCGCGGCGCCAAAGTGGTGGTCAACGATCTGGGACGCGAGCCACTGGGCAGCGAGCGGGTTCCCGCCAGCGCCGAAGCGGTCGCCGCCGAGATCAATGCGCTGGGCGGCGAGGCGATTGCCGATACTCGCAGTGTTGCCGAAGAGGCCAGTGCCCAAGCGATAATCCAGAGCGCGCTCGACCATTGGGGGCGTGTCGATGTTCTGGTCAACAATGCCGGTATCGGCTTTCTGGCCGGCTTCGACGAGATCAGTCCGGCCGACATCCACACCACCGTCAATGTCCACTTGATGGGCGCGATCTGGATGTGCCGGGCTGCGTGGAAGCCGATGGTGGCGCAAGGCTATGGCCGCATCGTCAATACCACCTCGGGCGGAATGATGGGCATGCCAGGCATGAGCATCTATGGCGCGGCGAAATTCGGCATCTATGGCCTGACGCGCGGGCTGGCGGTGGAAGGCGCGGCCCACAACATCCGCGCCAACGCGCTCAGCCCCGGTGCGGCGACGCGCAATGGCACGCGCCACTTCTCGATTCCCGATCCCGAAGCCAGGAAAGCCTTCGAGCACAATTTCCGTCCCGGCCTGGTCTCGCCGGCAGTGGCCTGGCTGGCGCATTCGTCCTGCGACGTAACCGGCATGCTGTTCCATGCGGGCGGCGGCAGAGTCTCGCTGCGGCAAATCTGCATGACTGCGGGCATCGATGATCCGGAGCTGACGATCGAGGGCGTGCGAGATGGCATGGAGACCATTCTCGATCCCGCCAGCCTCACGCCCGCGCTCGATCCGCGCGATCCTTCGGTGACCGGGACCAGCGCCGCGACATCCCTGCTGGTGCCCAAGGCTTACGAGCCGGGCTGATACGGCCTGTCTTGCCGCTCAGCCAATTTCCGAGACAATCGCCTTGCCGGCGGACACGGTGTTGGCGCTGCCCTTGAGGTCTGCGGTGCGTCCGGCGGGTGTGACCAGCACGGTCTCGATGGCCTGCATGATCGCGGCAGCCGCTTCAGTCTCGCCAAGGTGCTCAAGCATCATCGCAGCCGACCAGATCTGGCCAACCGGATTGGCAATGCCCTTGCCGGCAATATCCGGCGCGGATCCGTGGACCGGCTCGAACAGCGAGGGGTGCGTGCCGTCGGGATTGATATTGCCGGATGGCGCCACGCCGATGGTCCCCGTGCATGCGGGGCCAAGGTCGGACAGAATATCGCCGAACAGATTGGAAGCGACAACCACGTCGAAACGCTGCGGGTTCATCACGAACTGCGCCGTGAGGATGTCGATGTGATACTTGTCGTGGCTGACGCCGGGATATTCCTTGGCGATATCTTCGACGCGGCTATCCCAGAATGGCATGGTGATGGCGATGCCATTCGACTTGGTCGCGGAAGTCAGGTGTTTGCGCTCGCGCTTTTGGGCCAGATCGAATGCGAAGCGCAGCACCCGGTCAACCCCGAAGCGCGTCATTACTGTTTCCTGGATGACGACTTCGCGTTCGGTGCCCGGGAACATGTGGCCGCCCACTGAGCTATATTCGCCCTCGGTATTCTCACGCACCACCCAGAAATCGATGTCGCCCGGTTCGCGTCCTGCCAGCGGGCAGGGCACGCCGGGCATCAGTCGCACCGGGCGCAAGTTGACGTACTGGTCATATTCGCGGCGGAATTGCAGCAGCGACTGCCACAGCGAGATGTGATCAGGTACTGTGTCCGGCCAGCCGACCGCGCCGAAGAAAATCGCATCGGGCCTGCCGATCCGTTCCTTCCAGTCCTCAGGCATCATCCGGCCATGCTTCGCGTAATAGTCGCAGCTGGCAAAATCGTGCCATTGCTGTTCGATCGTGAAGCCGAAGCGCGCAGCGGCGGCCTCCAGCGCGCGGATGCCTTCAGGCATCACTTCCCTGCCGATGCCGTCGCCGGCAATGATCGAGATCGTATAGCGCCGGTTGCTGGTCATGGCTCTTTCCTGAATTATCGCTGCCGCCGCTTTGGCATCAGGCCTGGCTGGCGGCAATCATGTCGGCGACGGCAACAAGCTGCTTGGCCTGCCACATGTGGAGCAGCTCAACCATCTTGCCTTCGACCTTGATTGCGCCCTTGCCCTGGGCTTCGGGCTGCTGGAAGGCTTCGATCACGACGCGGGCCCAGCGCAGTTCTTCCTCGCTTGGCGAGAATGCCTCGTTGCAAGGCGCGATCTGGTCGGGATGGATCAGGCTCTTGCCGTCGAAACCGAACAGCACGCCTTGCGCGGCTTCGGCCTTGAAGGCCTCGACATCGCGGAATTCATTGCAGACGCCGTCCAGAATGGCGACGCCGTGGGCGCGGGCCGCGGCCACGGCAAGTGTCAGCACGGGCAGGAAGGGCGTGCGCTCTGGCGTCAGGCGGGCGCGCATTTCCTTGGCAAGATCGTTCACCCCCATGACCCACAGCGAGAGCCGGGTCGTCGCGGCCTTGGCGGCAATCGCATCCAGCTGCGGCACGGCGCGGCAGGTCTCGATCATCGCCCAGAGCTGCATCGCTTCAGGCGCGGCAGTGAGCGAGGCCTGGCAGGTATCGATATCCTCCGGCGAGGAAATCTTGGGCACCAGCACCGCATCTGCGCCCGACGTGGCAATCGCGGCGAGATCGTCCATGCCCCATTCGGTATCGAGGCCATTGGCACGGATCGCCACTTCCCGGTTGCCGAACCCGCCTTCCTTCACTGCCGCCAACGCAGCAGCGCGCGCTTCCACTTTCAGCTCCGGCGCGACTGAGTCCTCGAGGTCGATGATGACGATATCGGTCGGAAGGCTGCGCGCCTTGGCAATCGCCTTGGCATTGGTCGCGGGAAAATAGAGCGCGCTGCGGCGCGGGCGGTTTTGGGTGCTCATTGTCTGGCTCTACTATCTTGTCAGAATTCAGGCCGGGGCCTTGGCCCACAGCTTGGCACTGGCGCGCTTTGCCCCCTCGACCATCGCTTCAAGCTTGCGCCAGACGATGGACGGGAAGACCGAGGGATAGCCCGAGAATGTCGAGAAGCCGCAGTCAGACCCGGCCATGACACGGGCGCGGCCAACGACGTTGGCATAGGAGATCAGCCGGTTGGCAACGACATCGGGGTGTTCGATGAAGTTCGAGGTGGAATCGATCACGCCGGGCACCAGAACCTTGTCTTCCGGCAGCTTCACTGTCTCGAACACGCCGAATTCGTGCGCGTGGCGCGGGTTGGCGCCTTCGAGGAGGATGTACTTCACATTGGCATTCAGCACGCGGCTCGCGATCTTCTCGAGCGGAATGTCGTGGTTGTGCGGGCCCTCGTAGTTGCCCCAGCACAGGTGCATGCGCACTTTGTCTGCCGGAATGTTGCGCAGCGCGTGATTGAGCGCGGCGACATTGCGATCAACAACCTTGAGGAACACTTCGTCGGGCTCTCCGGCAAAAGCGAAGTGGCAGCCCATGGCAAGATCGGGGCTGTCGACCTGGAGCTGGAATCCGGCGGCGACAATTGCCTCGTATTCCACCCGCATCGCTTCGGCGACGGCCTCGATATAGTCATCTTCGTTGGGATAGAATTCGTTCTTCTGGAAAATCGCGACGATCCCCGGCGATGCGGCATTGAGAAATGCGCCGACCGGCTTGGATGCGGCGACCGCGTCCTTCATGATCTTGAGGTCCAGTTCCAGCGCGGTCGTGTCCTTGACGTGGACCTCGCCCTGGCAGCACGAGCCGATGCCCTTGGGCACGATGCCGCCAATCTTGACGAGGTGGGCGCTGAAATCGCGGAATTCCTTGAGGTCCGCCGGGGTCATGATCTTGCCGGTGCCGCCAAAGCCAGTCAGCCGGTCGCTGACGTAAGTGGCATAGCTCGGCTTGGAAAACTCGCCGTCGCTGACCAGATCGATGCCCAGATCGACCTGGCGCTGCACCACTTCCTTGACGGCGCGGGAAAGTTCGGCGTCGAGCTTAGCCGGATCGTAGGGCCTGCCCTCCACCTGGTCGTGCATGAGCGTGAGCAGCGATTCCGGGCGCGGCAGGCTGCCCACGTGAGTTGTCAGAATGCGGTCGGCCACTTTGGAAGCTCCCTTAACACGAACAGAGGTTGCGCTGCGGATTGGCGAGTGGGGCCAGCGCGGTCAACTTCGAATTGTGACCTAGGGTCAGGACTCTGCACTCAGTGGCCCACAGCCAAGGTTGCAGAGAGCCAAATCGCGTCACCGAATGACAGTTTCATGACCGTTCCCCTTGCATAGCCGCAGCCGGAGTGGTCTACTTCGGACAGCGCGAAGGGAGATTGCGCATGGCAACGATAACCGACAGCAAAATCAAGGTCCCGCATTTCGTCCGGGGCCGCGTGGTTTGGGGCGAAGAGCGCGAATACCAGTCGCGCGATTTCGGCGTGCCTTTCGTCACGCCGGCTCTGGTAATGAACGACCTCTTCCCGCCGCGCAGCGAGCCCGGCCCGGCTTTCGATATGCCGATCCGCGACATCGTCGATTTTCTGGTCGAGACTTCCGGGCGGCTGGAGCTGTCGAAAAATGCCTATCTCCAGGAATCACTGGAGATGACATTGAAAGTCAGCCCGCTCCCGCGCCGGGTGGTGGAAAATACCTTTTCGCGCCCCTGGTTCGTTAACCGCGAGGCGCTGCTCTATCGTCTGCAAAAGACCTTTGGCGATCTGGCGCTGCTTGATGGCTGGGTGGACAACCACGACCCCTTCGGCAGCACCAGCCGCATCCGCGCCTTCCCGCCGCGCCTGGTCCACATGCTGGCAGGCAATTCGCCGACTGCCTGCCTGATGTCGATCATCGATGGGGCGCTGGTCAAAGGCATCAATCTTTACAAGATGCCCTCGTCAGATCCTTTCACGACAGTCGCCGTGCTGCGGACAATGGCCGATATCGAACCTGATCATCCGGTGGTTCGCTCGATCTCCGCAGTCTATTGGCGCGGCGGCGATGCCTCGGTCGAGAATGTGCTCTACCGCTCGCAGTATTTTGACAAGCTGGTCGCCTGGGGCGGCGGCGAGGCAATCACCAACGCGGCGAAATATGTCGGCCCCGGTTTCCAGCTGATTTCCTTCGATCCCAAAGTGTCGATGGCCGTTATCGGCCGCGAAGCGTTTGAATCGGAAGATGTGCTTGCCGAAGTCGTCGATCTGGCGGCGGAAGATGCCACCCTGTTCAACCAGGACGCCTGCGTCGCCCCGCGCCAGATTTTCGTCGAGGGCAGCATCGAACAGGTCGACCATTTCTGTGAATTGCTCTGCGCGGCGCTGGGGCAGGATCGCACGTTTGCCTCGGCCGTGGGGCCAGTGCCGCCTGCAGAAATCTGCGAGGCAGTTGACGGCATGCGCTGGCTCGAACCTGATTACCGCGTGTTTGGCGAGTTCGACGGGCGCGGGTTGGTGGTGCGCTCGCCTGAGCCGGTCGATTTCCATCCGACCAACAAGACGGTGAACGTCATTCCCGTCGAAGCGATGATCGATGCCGCGCGTTTCGCCACGGTGGCGACGCAGACCGTCGGGGTGTTCCCAACGCATCGCAAGCCCGAATTGCGCGACCGGCTGGCCGGCATGGGTGTGCAGCGGGTGATCCGCCTGGGCAATGCGCTGCGCGGCACGATGGGCGGTCCGTCAGACGGCATGTATCCGCTACACCGCATGGTGAACTGGGTGACTGACGATTACGCCTGACCACAACGGGCTAAGGGCAACGGGCGACGGGAGAGAGGCGGAATGAGCGAAGTTGGCACTTATCACCCGGCAATTGCCCAGGTCGATGCCCTGTTCCAGCAGCGCCTCGCGCAAGTGCCGGTGTTGCGCCAGCGCGCCGGGGCGGAAGGCGTGCGCGAAATCCGCTGTCTCGAAGATCTGGTCCCCGTCCTGTTTCCGCATACGGTCTACAAGAGCTATCCGGCTGTGCTGGTCGATGATGGCCGCTGGGCACAGCTCAATCGCTGGCTGAGCTCGGTATCGTCCCGCCCGATCGATGTGAATGTCGAAGGCGTCGAGAATGTCGATCAATGGATGGATCGACTGGGCGAGGCGGGGCACTATGTTTCGCAGTCGAGCGGCACGACCGGCAAGAGCTCGTTCCTGGTAAAGTCGCTCGCCGATCTCGAGGCATCGGCTGCCAATCACGTTGCGCTGCTCAAGGCTGCGGGCCTTGCCAGCGACAACGGCTGGAACGTCATCTCGCTCGCGCCCAGCGGAAGCACCAACGTGCTTGGCCGCTATATGGGGGAAAATGTCCTCGGGCGGCATTTTGCCCGGCGTGACGGCATCGTGCCATTCCGGGGCGCGCCGGAGGCGGAGAGCCAGCGGGCGTTCATGGCGCGGATGATCCGCCTCCAACGGGCCTTGACCGAAGGCACTGCAACGCCTGACGAAATCGCGACAATGCGCGCCGAGCAGACGCGGCGGCAGGCCGAATCAGAGCAGGCGCTCGAAGTCATGGCAGACCGCATATTGGAGCGGCGGACCGAGCGCATGCTGTTCGGCACGATGATCGCGCAGGCCTGGCGTTTTGTCGAAACCCTGCGCAAGCGCGGCGTCAAGCCCGGCGACATCAGCGGTGACAATGCCATCTACATGGCCGGCGGAACCAAAGGGGTCGTGCTGCCGCCCGATCACGAAGACGAAATTTGCGCCATGCTCAACATTGCGCCCGGGCATTTCGTCCAGATGTATTCGATGCAGGAAATCAACCTGGCCATGGCGCGGTGCACGGCTGGGCGTTACCATGTCGGGCCGGAACTGGTCTTGCTGGTGCTCGACGATGCGGGTGAGGCGCTTGCCCTGCCAAGCGATGGCGAAGTCACCGGACGGGCGGCGTTCCTCGACACGACAGTCGATGCCCGCTGGGGCGGGATTATCACCGGCGACAATATTCGGGCCGACTTCAAGCCCTGTCCCTGCGGCGCGCCGGGGCCGACGGTGCACCGCGATATTTCCCGCTATGCCAACAAGGTCGATGGCGACAAGATCACCTGCGCGGGGACAATGGACGCCTATGTCAGAGGTTTCATCGACGACGAGTAGGGCGCCTCACCCTTCAGAACTTCGCAATTCCAAACCAATTTCTGCTGAACCCCATAGCCCGGCCTTGCGCTTTTCCGCGGCTAAGGGCACGGACCCCGCGACATTCCAAGCCAGGAGAGCCTTACTTGAAAATCGATACGGCAAGCGCCGGTGAATGGAGGCGCGGCTGGCCTGTCGTGATGACCTCATCGATGGGCATCTCTTTCCTCGCCGTTGTCATGGGCAGCCTCGGGACATTCATCGATCCGCTTACGGCGGAATTCGGGTGGAGCCGTGCGACTTTGACCATGGGCATGGTGATCGCCGGCCTTTTCGTCCTCCTGCTTTCGCCGTTTGCCGGGTCGATGGTCGATCGTCACGGCCCGCGTCGCCTCGCGCTTCCTGGTGTTGTGCTGATGACTGTTGCGACGGCATCGTTCGGCTTCGCCAATGGATCGCCGATCCAGTGGGCATGTCTCTGGGTGCTTTACGGGCTGGCGCACATCTCGATGATGATGAGCATCTGGACCGGCGCGGTCACGCAGGTGTTCGACAAAGGGCGCGGTCTGGCCCTGGGTCTGGCGCTGGCGGGTTCGGGCGTCGTTTCAACCGTCATTCCGAGCCTTGCGACCTGGCTGATCGACGCCGTCGGCTGGCGTCACTCCTATCTCGTGCTGGCGATCCTCTGGGGCGCCCCCACGTTTTTGCTGTGCCTGTTTTTCCTGCGCGACAAAGCCGGCCTTCCCCGCCGGACCTTGCGTGACAAGAAGATCGAGGAAGTGGGCGAGTTGCAGGGCCTTTCGATCCCGGAGGCGTGGCGTGACCGCGGGTTGTGGAGCGTTGCCATCGCAACCCTGCTGGTCATGCTGATGACGCAGGCGCTTGCCGTCCACCAGATTCCACTGATGACCGAGGCCGGTCTCAGCCGGGCCGATGCCGCGCTGCTCGCCGGGCTTGCCGGTGTTGCCAGCTTTGCCGGCAACATCGTGACTGGTGCCCTGATGGACCGCTACCGGGCAAACTGGGTTGGCGGCATCACGCTGGGCGTGCTCGCCGTGGCATTCGCTTTCCTGCTCGACAGTATCCGCACGCCTGCATTGATCCTCACCGCCATGATCATCAGCGGCTATGCGGCTGGCACCAAGTTGCAGATCTGCGGCTATCTGACTTCGCGCTATGGCGGGCTCAAGAACTACGGGGCGATCTTCGGCTTCATGGGCAGCCTGATTGCCATTGGCGGCGCGCTCGGCCCGTTCCTCGGCGGCGTGCTTTACGACAAGACGGGAAGTTATAACATCTTCGTGATTGTCGGTGTGATTGGCTGCGCAATTGCCGGTTTGCTCATCATCTCTTTGCCGCGCCATCCCGTCTGGCAGGAGCCCAGCCGCTCACCCGCGGCCTGAGCAACACTTCAGATAACCGGTGAGAGCACCCGCTCGCCGGCGAAATGCGCCTCTATGTTGTCGGCCGCGCGTTCGAAGGCGCAGCGCAGCGCATCCTTGGTCAGGCTCGCCATGTGCGGCGTGATCATCAGGTTTGGCAGCGCCAGCATGGCCGAGGGAATTTCCGGCTCGCCTTCGAGGACGTCAAGCGCGGCGGCGCCGAGCGTGCCTTCGCTCAGGGCTTCAATGAGGCCGCGCGTATCGACAATCGAGCCGCGTCCGACATTCACCAGCACGCCTTCCGGGCCCAGCGCATCCATGATCGGCCGATCGACCGCATGATGCGTTTCTTCGCCGCCGGGCGCTGAAATCATCAGAAAGTCCACCTGGCTCGCCAATTCCGCGAGGGACGCCGCGTAGGTGTAGGGCAGGTCCTTGCGCTCATTGCGGTTGTGATAGAACACCGGCATGTCGAAGGCTTCGGCCCGGCGCGCAATTTCAATGCCGATATTGCCCAGCCCGTAAATGCCGATCGGCCTGCCGCTGATGCGGCGAGTGAGGCCCATGCGCCGGTCGAGCCACTGCCCGGAGCGGGCGAAATAGATGCCGCCGCTGATGTCACGCCCGACGCCAATCAGCAGCGCAAAGGCAAACTCTGCCACATCGACAGCATTGGCGCCTGCCGTATTGGTGACGACAATGCCCCGGTCACTTGCGGCCACCAGATCAATGAAATCGACGCCTGAACTGATGACCGAGACAATCTCCAGCCTGGGGCAGCGATCAAACACCGATTCGCCAATGCGGCCGCCGCTGTTGGCATAGAAAATGCCTGAAATACGCTCGCCTACAGTGGCGAGGCACTCGGTGCGGTGGGGGTAATCGGACAGGAAATGAAGCTTGAAGCGCTTCGACAAGCGTTCCTCGATCCGGGGATTGCGCGCGGTCATGAGAATTTCCGCTTTCATCGCCTGAACCTTTCGCCGCCCGTTCCGTGTTGCCGCCGCTCTGCCGCGCCGGGCAGAGACATTCACCCCAGCGCGCGGAACATGGCCAATATAGGCCCGGAAAGTTGCTTGGCTGGCCCTGCCATGTCAAACGGCATGACCATGGGAAATTGTCGCGTTGACAGGCGAAATCGGAATTGCGGCTGATGAGCCCTGGCAAGATTTCGCGTGCCTTCCCGGGCGGGACGGGCAACAATGCCCGAAACGGTAAAACCGCCATTCGTATCGGGAGGACTTTGTGACCGCAGTAATGGGACCCACCGGGAGTTCGACCACGACAGCCCGGGAGGAGTGGCTTCGCTTCCCGTTGCTGCCGTTTGCCGGCCTGGTCGGCCATGCCACGACTGTGTTTCACATCAACGGCCTCTCGCCGTTCATTGTCCCCATTTCAGACGGGTTTGGCTGGTCGCGCACGCTGACTACCATGGGCCTTACCATCATTCTGCTCGTCCAGGCGCTCACCAGTATTCCCTTGGGCTATGTGGTGGATCGCTTCGGATCGCGGCGGATCGGGCTGTTCGGCATGATCTCGGCGCCGCTCGGTTTCGCGCTGATCAGCACGGCGACTGGCACCCAGACCAACTGGATCATCTTGTGGCTGATCATGGGTTTCGTCGCTATGCCGGTGCAGTCGACAGTGTGGACGGCGGCAATTTCAAACAGTTTCCAGGCATCGCGCGGCTTTGCGCTGGGCATTTCGATGTGCGGCGCATCGCTGGCTTCCGCCCTGTTTCCATGGTCAGGGGCGATATTGATCCACAATTTCGGCTGGCAGAAAGCCATGCTGTATCAGGCGCTGATCTGGATCGCGATCAGCTGGCCTTTCATGTTCTTCGCCTTTCGCAGCGTTCGGGACAAGCAGTCGGCCAAGGTTCACTCTGATGCGCGCGCGCTGGAGCCTGGGATGACCTTGAAACAATCGCTGCGTTCGAGCGTCTACTGGCGCATGCTGGTGGTGGGGACGGTGTATACGTTCCTGATTCCCACCATGGTGGTGAACTTCATTCCTATCCTCACCGGTGGCGGGATGCAGCCGATCCAGGCGGCTTCATATGCCGCAATAATCGGTTTTGCCTCGATCGCCGGACGTCTTTCCTCGGGCTTCCTGGTCGATCACATCAGCGCCACGAAAGTTGGCGCGGTTGCCTTTCTGGCTCCGACAATCGGCTGCGCGGTCCTGCTCGCCTATGGCGTCAGCCCGACCATCGCGATCGTGGTGGGTATCCTGCTGGGCGTGGCCATGGGCGCGGAACTGGACGTGTTCGGCTATCTGACTTCGCGGTATTTCGGAACCCGGTATTTCGGCTCGGTGTTCGGCTGCATTCTGCTGACGCTGACACTGGGATCGGGCCTCGGCCACGTGGGTGCGTCAATGATTTACGATGCCACGGGCAGCTATGAAGGCTTCATGTGGCTGACCGGGATAGGCACCCTGCTTTGCAGTCTGTGCTTCTTGACCATGCCCCGGCCGGACCTTCTGCCGCAAGCAAAGGCGAACTGACCGGATCCATGTCGGGGCGCGCCTGCGTTTTGGCCGCAAGAGCGCCCCGATAGAGGGTCAGCTGGCAATCACTGCCGTCTTCTCGACCGTGAATTCCATGATGTCGTCATGGCCATAGCCGCTGTCCTTGATGCCGCCGAAAGGCAGCTCATAGCGGGTCTGGAGATAGGTGTTCACCCAGACATTGCCAGTGCGCAGTTCGCGCACCAAGCGCTGCGCGCGCGCCAGATCGCGGGTCCATACGCCTGCGGCGAGGCCATAGCGGCTGTCATTGGCAATCGCGATGGCTTCCTCTTCGGTGTCGAAGGGAATGACTACGGCGACCGGCCCGAAGATTTCCTCTTGGCAAATGCGCAGTGAATTGTCCTCGGCAATGAACAGCGTCGGCTCGACCCAGAATCCGCCCGGCCGCGAGGGCACAAGTTCAGGCCCCGAGCGGCCGCCGAAGACCAGCTTGGCCTCCTGCTTGCCGATCTCGATATAGCCGGTAACCTTGTTAAGCTGCGCCTGTGAGATCAGCGGGCCCATGGTGGTTTCGGGATCGAAGGGATCGCCCAGCTTGATCGCTTCAGCGATGGCTTTCATCCGCCCCAGCATTTCATCCAGGATCGGGCGCTGGATCAGGATGCGCGAGCCGCCGACGCAGGCCTGTCCGGCATTGGTGGTATAGATCGCCTGGGTGGTGACGCCCAGCGCGGCGCGATCAAGATCGGCGTCGGCGAAGACGATGTTGGGCGACTTGCCGCCCAGTTCGAAAATGCACGAGGTGAGATTGTCAGCGGCAGCGCGCTGGATCGCGCGCGCGGTTTCAGGCGCGCCGGTCATGGTGATTTTGCGAACTTCGGGGTGGCGCACCAGCGGATCGCCGACATCGGCGCCGCGCCCGGAAACCATGTTGATCACGCCCGGCGGCAGCACTTCGGCCATCAGCTCGCCCAGCCGCAGGATCGCGGGCGAGGCTTGTTCTGGCGGCTTGACGACAATCGTGTTGCCCGCAGCGGTGGCCATCGCGGCCTTGGAGCAGGCCATGCCAAGCGGGGAGTTGTAAGGCACGATCGCGGCGACGACGCCATAAGGTTCACGCCGGGTATAGCCCATCGTATTGGCATCAAGCGGCACCGAGCGACCAGTCACGGCATCAAGCGTGAGACCGGCAGCGCGCTCCCACAGGAAGGCCATGCCGCCTGCAGGCGTGGGCACGTTGCCCTTGCGTGCCTGGCAGCCAATGCCCATCAGCTCCAGCCGGGTCAGTTCATCGCTATTGGCGCGCAAGACATCGCCAACTTTGCGCAGATACATCGCGCGGCCAGCGGCGGGCAGGCCCGACCATGCCGGGAAGGCGGCGCTGGCTGAAGCCACTGCGGCCTGCACATCAGCGGGGCCGCTAGCCGGAACTTTCGCCCAGACTTCGCCGGTCGAAGGGTTGATCGAATCGAGATATTCGCCGGTCGACGGTGCCCTGGTCTCGCCGCCGATCACATTCTTGTATTGAGGCAGGTCTGTCACTTGATCCCCTCCTTAAGGCAACTCAGTCTTTCGTCAGCAACAGCGCGGCCGCCATCGGTCCGCCTCCCGAAGTGGCGACGGCAACTTTGGGGTCGCCCTTGATCTGCCGCGCGCCGCCAAGCCCGCGCAGCTGGGTGACCGCCTCATGGGCAAAGCCGAAACCGTGCAGACGCCCGGCGCCCAATTGACCGCCGTGGGTGTTCATCGGCAGTTCGCCATCCAGCGCGATGCGCGTGCCGCCCTCGATGAAGCGGTGGCCTTCGCCGCGCTCGCAGAAACCGAGCGCTTCGAGCCAGTTGATCGGCAGGAAAGCGAAGCCGTCATAGAACTGCACAGTGTCAACATCCTTGGGCTTGTAATCGGTATGGCGCCACAAGTCCGCGCCGGTCTCATAAGCGGCAGGCCATTCGACCTGATCCCATGACGGGCGATCGACCGATCCGGCAGCAGCCGCGATGCGGATCGGCGTGCATTTCACTTCATCCAGCGCATCGCCTGCCGAGACGATGATGACCGTGGAGCAATCGCTGAAACGGTCGCAGTCATAAAGGCACAGCGGCGAGGAAATCATCCGCGCGGACATGTATTTGTCCAGCGTCAGTTCTTCCTTGGTGATCGCCCGCGCGCGCGGGTTGAGCATGGCGTTCTTGGAGCCATTGATCGCGATCTGCCCCAGTTGCTCGCGGGTCATGCCATAGCGCACGACATGCGTCATGGCATATTGCGCGGTCCAGCAAGCGGCGGACATTGCCCAGAACGGTACGGTCCACTGCACGAAGCCATCGAGCAGTTCGGAGCGCGGGCGGCCATATTCTTGCGGGCGCGCCATGGCGGCAGCTTCATAGACAGTGCGGAAGCAGATGACATGGCGGCACAGGCCCTGTTTCACTGCCATCGCGGCATTGGCGATGGAGGATAGCTGCGCCGGTTGTTCCATGCCGCCGACATGCCATTTCGACTTTATGCCGAGCGCCTCGATGACCTCGTCAGCGCCCAATGGCGAGAAGCCGAGGTTGGCGCTCGACTTGCCGGGGAAAGTGGCGACCCCGTCGATCTGATCGATGGTGAGGCCCGCTTCGTCCAGCGCCTCGCGCACGGCATCGAGCGTGAGCAACAGCGGGTGGCGCGTGGTGCGGATGGCGACTTCGGACTGGCCAATGCCAGTGATGTAGGCTTCTCGTGCCATGGCTCAGGCAACTTTCTCGAATAGGGGGTAGAAAATGCCGTCCTGCTCTTCGAACGTGACGCGGACGGGGTCGTCGTAATGCACGGCATCGACCGGGCAGCCGACGATATTGGTGGTCAGGATCACGTCCGGCGCATCGTCGAGTCGCACACGGGCAATGACGAAAGGCACTTCCATATCCTTGGCCCAGGCCTGGTAATTGACCGTGAAGCTCTCGATCTTGCCAAGGCCGGAAACCGGCTGCGGCGCGATGTTTTCCGAAATGCAGTGGCGGCAGACCAGCCGGGGCGGGTGGGTATAGCCGCCGCAATCGCCGCACTGCGCGATCATCAGCTGGCCTTGGGCGCCGCCCGTCCAGAATGCGGTGTTTTCTTCGTCGAGGCGGGGGCGAGGGCGAGGGATGGTCATCTGGTGCTCCGGAAACAAATCTCGAAAAATGCATGGTGCGGGCAGCCACGCTGCGCAATCGCTAATTCACCTGTCTGGGCTCATTGATTCTCATGAGGCAATGGCAATCCCTGCCGGGAGGCTCGCAAATTGGCCAGGGCATCCAGCAAAGTAGCAACCTTCCATGCTGGTCGTGTTTGGGCGTAGCGAATTTGTCACTGCCCGGATGCGCATGTGCAAAGACAGGCAAGGCGCGCAGGAATCTCAGCTTCGCGTCAGCCAATTCCACTTCGCTCAAGTGCCAATGTGGCTGGCTGCGAGGCGGGGTGTCTCCAAAAGATCACAGTTGCACAGGGATTTTTGACTCACATAGCAAGGAATATGGCGCTGCCTTCGAGATGATGGCATGTCACCAACCTGATGGCAGCGACCAAGAACGGCGCGTCAAACAATTCAAGATCTGAATGTTCCTTGGGAGGAGGGTTTTTATGAAGGTCAATTACAAGACGTTTATCCGTACGACGGTGGCACTGTCATCGCTGTGTATGGCCTCGCAGGCCTTTGCCGCAGACGCGCCGGAAGACGAAGCAAGCGCTGGTGGCGCGAACGACATCATCGTCAGCGCCCGCCGTATCGAAGAACGCTTGCAGGACGTGCCGATTTCGGTTGCCGTGGTCAATCAGGAGCAGCTGACCAAGGCCAATATTACCAGCACAGACGATCTCTCAAAGATTATTCCCGGCCTCAATGTCGAGCAGCGCTATTCTTCGGAAACCAACGCCTTCGCCATTCGCGGTTTCAACCAAGCATTGCGCACCACAGCGGCGGTCGGCACCTATTTCGGTGAAGTTGTTGCCCCGCGCGGCGGCGCCGGCGCGTTCCCCGGTGGTGATGGTGCCGGTCCGGGCAATCTGTTCGACCTTCAGAACGTCCAGGTGCTGAAGGGCCCTCAGGGCACGCTCTTCGGGCGCAACACCACAGGTGGCGCCGTGCTACTTACGCCGAAGAAGCCGACTGACCAGCTGGAAGGCTATGTTCAGGGCTCGTACGGCAACTACAACATGTTCCAGATTCAGGGCGTGTTAAATCTCCCGTTGGCTTCATGGGCCAGAGTGCGTCTTGGTGTCGATCGTATGACTCGCGATGGCACCCAGAACAACTATTCGGGCATCGGCCCCGCCAAACTGAATGACATCGATTATTACGCACTGCGCGGCAGCCTCGTGCTGGACATTACGCCAGATCTCGAAAACTACACGATCGTGTCCTACTCGGATTCGGATCACGTGGGCACCCAGCCGCAGATGTACCGGGCAAATCCCTTCACGACATTCGGCAGTACTACACTCGGGACTGCAGAAGTTGCCCGCCTGAATGCGAGCGGCGACCCCTATTATGTCGAAAACAACATGAGCAATCCGCGCTCGCACACCACGACGTTTCAGGTGATCAACACCACGACATGGACAGTCAGCGACACGCTGACATTCAAGAATATCATGTCGTATGCGTCGTTTAAGCAGAACCTGAACCAGAGCGTTTTTGGCTCGAACTGGAGCGGCGCCGATTACCTGCCAATTATTCGCCTTCCGCTGGCCGCCGGCATTAACGCCCGTGTTTCGACGGCGCAGGCGTTCAATGGTGAAGGCCAGAATGGCAATGACCAGCGTTCCTTCTCTGAGGAATTCCAGGTCCAGGGCCACTCAAGCGACGGACGTCTTCAGTATCAGGCTGGGCTCTATTTCGAGCATTCGACCCCTGGTAATCCGACTAACAATGAATCGATTTCGGTTGGTGCGTTGTGTCTGGTCGGTCCTTACAATGGGTTGTCTGAAATGCGCTGCATGAGTGGGACCGGTGCGTCTGTTAACCAGAGCATTTCGACCATCGAGTACATAAATAAGGCGGTTTATGCCCAGGCCACTTACGCTGTTACAGACCAGTTCAAGTTGACTGCCGGTATCCGTCTTACGAACGATGTTACCAATGCCACAAACCGCTCGCTGCAGTGGAATTTCAACAGTGGGCCCCCGCTTGGCGCGACGATTCCGGTCCCGCTCTCACAATTCGTTGCTCCAACCCTCGGTGTAGGCGCGGCCGCTTGTCAGGTGCCAAACAAGCCTTTTGCATCGTCTGATCCAGCTACCAATTGTCTCGTTCCGAGCAGTGCGGGCTTGCATACAGAAAGCACCCGTCCGACTTGGACTTTGAGCGCGCAGTATAATCCAACGCCCGACCTTATGGTCTACGGCACATACTCGCGGGGTTATCGTCAGGGTTCCGCTGCACCCGCTGCGATCGGCGCCAAGACGTCGTTCGATCCGGAAACCGTCGACAGCTTCGAACTTGGTGCCAAGACCAGCTGGCACGGGATGATGCCAGGTCACTTCAACGCCACCGGGTTTTACTCGAAGCTCAAAGATTACCAGATGCTCGTTGGTCTGAACTGCACTCTGCCAGTTTGCCCGGCCGGCGGTTCGGCGACTTCGGTATTCAACGCCGGCAAGGCCCATATGTATGGCATCGAATTCGATGGCTCGCTGCGACCTTCGGACTTCTTCCGCATCGATTTCGCGGGTGCATGGGTCCATTCGCGCGTTGACGCTTTCCAGGTCGACATTTCGCCTTACGTAGCCAATTTCAACAACCGGCTTAACCCGGCTGCTGTGGGCGATCCTATGCCTCTGACGCCGGAATTCAGCGGCAATGTCACAGCGACATTCAAGTTGCCGATTCCCGAAAGTGCAGGGAAGCTGGAATTCTCGGCCGCTTATCGTTACTCGGACAGCTTCATTTATGCCGCATCTGACACAAACTCCGGTGCCGCGGCTGCAATCCTCGCTGGTTGCGGTTCGAGCTGTACGGCAGCGCAGCTGGGCAATGCCGCCGCCATTGCAGCAACGCCAATCGACAAATCCACAGCTGTCAGCCAGATCGATCTCAACCTCGATTGGAGTGACGTGGGTGGCCAGCCGGTCGATATTGGGGTTTTTGTAACCAACGCGACGGACCAGGTGACGTACACTTTGATCCAGCCGCTGTTCAACAGCTTTGGCTTTGACCTGCGCTATCTGGGCAACCCCCGGATGTATGGTGCGCGTCTGAAGGTGCGTTTCTAATATCTATGCTGATTTCAGAGCGGAATTTGCAAATCTCGCTTTGAAATAGTTTGATAACGGTGAAATTATTTGCGCAGCCGAGTTCTTCTCGGCTGCGCATTTTTTTCAAGGCCAAGACCTGAATGCCGATTTTGCCCGTCGCCGCCACGTCGAGATTGCACGATCTCGTCGGGTTTTCTCCCCTACTGACTAGGTTAAAATGTCTCCCCGGCAAATTAAATGACATAGCACTCGCTACGCTGTTACTGAAATGACACAGCCTGCCAGTATATTTATCTAAGAATTCCAAAGCCTATGGCGAAACACGTTTGTACGTGCCAATCGACGCTCCGTTGAATTGCGGCCCACGATGCCGCGCCTAGAATTTTGAAATTTCCCGGGAGAGACACGAATGCCTGTCAACTTTAAGACGCTAATCCAGACTTCCGTCGCCCTCGCATCGCTCTGTGCAGGCTCGCAGGCCTTTGCGGCCCAGGCTCAGGCCCCTACAGAGGAAGATACCGCTGGCAATGCCAATGACATCATCGTCAGTGCACGTCGCATCGAAGAACGTCTGCAGGATGTTCCTATCTCGGTTTCGGTGGTTGATCAGGAGCGCCTGACCAAGTCCAACATTGTTTCCAGTGAAGATCTGGCCAAGGTTGTCCCCGGCCTATCAGTCGACTCACGCTACTCTTCTGAGCAGTCCACTTTCGCGATCCGCGGATTCTCGCAGCAGCTGCGTACCTCTGCCGCGGTCGGCACCTATTTTGGCGAAGTCGTTGCCCCGCGCGGCAGCGGCTTGTCGCTTCAGGGCGGTGACGGCGCCGGCCCGGGCAGCCTGTTCGACTTGCAGAACGTGCAGGTGCTGAAAGGCCCGCAAGGCACTCTGTTCGGCCGCAACACCACTGGCGGCGCCGTACTGCTCATTCCCAGGAAGCCTAACGACAAGTTCGAGGGCTATGTCGAGGGTTCATACGGCAACTATGACATGCAACGGGTCCAGGCCGTGCTGAACCTGCCGTTGGCTGATACCATCAAGCTTCGCCTGGGTGTCGACCGTCAGGTTCGCGACGGCTATGTCAACAATGTTTCGGGAATTGGCCCGACGCAGTTCAACGATGTTGACTATGTCGCACTGCGCGGCAGCCTCGTGCTCGATATCACACCTGACATCGAGAACTACACGATTGTCTCCTATATGCGCTCGGACACGAACGGCTCGGTGCCGCAGGTCTACCGCGCCAATCCGGGAGCTGCTTTCGGGCCGCTGGCCATTCCGCAAGTCACAAGGCTTAACGCGAGCAGTGATCGTTACCAGATCGAGCAGAAGCTCATCAATCCCCAGGCACTGACCAAGCAGTTCCAAGTGATCAACAAGACCACGTGGAACGTCAACGATAACCTGACGATCAAAAACATCGCCTCTTATTCGACCTTCATCCAGGACCTGAGGCAGGATATCTTCGGAACCAATTTCCAGGTTCCCGCAGTCGGTTCCTACATTTCGACAGCTTTCTCGTTCAATCCTGACGGCTTCCACAGCAGCGATCAGAAAAACTTCACCGAAGAACTGCAATTCCAGGGGCGTGCGCTCGATAACAAGCTGAACTACCAGTTTGGCCTTTACTATGAGCACAGCACACCCGGCGGTTTGACTGCTTCGGCCAGCCCAAGCGTCGGGTCGATCTGCAAGATCAGTGGATTCACGACACTTGCCGACACGCGTTGCACCCGCTTTGATCCGCGTTTGCAGGGGATCGGCCGTGCGGGTCCCAATACCGGTTCGATCGAGTTCATCAACATGGCGGCCTATGCGCAGGCCACTTACGCGCTGACAGACGAGCTGAAGGCGACTGCAGGCATCCGTTACACCTATGACCGCTCGCGGGGTCAGGCGCAGGGATTTGATTTCGTCTATCTGCCCAATCCGCTTGGCACCTTCACGGGGCCGGTCCTCAACACGCCGACGAACAACCCTCAGGACCCGCTCAATAATGCCCAAGGGTGCTCCGCAGGCTATCCTACTGCTACAAATTGCGTTTTCAGCGGCCGCACTTCGGATCAGAAGCCGACCTGGACGCTGAACCTCCAATATTCGCCGAGCCCGGACGCGATGTTTTATGCAACCTACTCACGCGGCTACAAGCAAGGCGGGGTCACACCGTTTTCGCCTGCAGGCGTGCCATTTTATGGCCCGGAGAAGCTCGACAGTTTCGAGCTCGGTACCAAGCTGAGCTTCCAGGGCGCGGTTTCCGGCAACTTTAACATGGCGGCGTTTTATTCCGATCTCAGCAACCAGCAAATCCTGGTTGGCCTTCAGGACACGACCGGAGTCCGTCCGACAGCAACGTCGGTGCTCAATGCCGGCAAGTCGCGCATGTATGGTGTCGAATTTGATACTTCGTTGCGCTTTGGCCGGATGTTCCGAATCGATGCGGGCGGCACTTATCTGAACACCAAGATCGTCTCGCTCAACGTTCCGGGATTTCCAGAGTATGATGTGAAGCTCTTCCCGGCGGCCGGCGGCCAGCTTGACATCGCGCCGGAGTGGAGTGGCAACATTGCGGGCACTTTCACCCTCCCGGTACCGGAGTCGGTAGGCAAGGTCGATTTTACTGCGACTTATCGTTATACGTCAGCTTACGTGACGGGTGGCGGCGATGGCCGGTCCACGCCCGTCAAGCAGGTTGATCTCAACCTGAACTGGACTGATGTCGCAGGCTTGCCGCTTGACCTCTCGGTTTTCGCGACCAATGTGACTGACCAGTTCACTTACAACTACGTGTATGCCCTGTACAACAGCTTCGGCTTCGATGTTGGCTATCCGGGCCAGCCTCGCATGTATGGTGTGCGCGCCAGGATCCGGTTTGGGAAGTAATCCCTTCCGCCACGAATCGGGCACGACATAACGGGGCCGGAGTCCGGGAAACCGGGCTCCGGCCTTCGCTATTTCGGGCGAGAGCGAGCCATGACGTTCGCCGCGCTGATCAGTTGCTTTATTCTTGCCGAAACTGCCGCTAACACGCGATGGGCGAGGTTGATCGCGGCCAACTAGGTCCGCGATCGTTCCAGGGACAATGAAATTGAGCAATGATGATCCGCAATTTGTGCCTGACGAAGATCTGATCCGGCGGATCGATGCCTGGCGCTCGCAGCAGATGGCGCCGATTTCGCGGGGCCAGGCGATCGCGGATCTGATCAATGCGGGTTTACGCGGCCAGGTCAATCCGCCGCTGTCGCTGGGCGACAAACTAATCCTATCGATCCTGTGCGGCATTAGTCGCAAGGTTGAGGCGGAAGGGATGATTGATCCCGATTTTCTCGAAGAAGCCGTGAAGGGCGGTCACTCCTGGGCAATTGAATGGGAGCATCCCAGCCTCTCCCATGCGCATACAAATTCGCAGGCGACGGCGGATTTCGTCATCCGCGTATTCAACATGTGGCGTCAGGTCGAGGACAGTTTCGCCGCGCTGGGCGAGGAAGAAAAGGCGATTGTACGCCAGGAAGCGGCATTTGCCGGATCGCCGAAGTTCCCCGGCTGGCACGGCGAACTAGAAGCGAATTACAAAAGCACGGCCCGGTTCATGACAGACCGGATGCACCTGTTTCCGATGTTCGCGGGTCGTTCGGCCACCGAGGCAAGCGAACCGGTGGTCGCGCGTTACAAACAGATGCTGGCCAAGCTCGCGGAACTCGGAAAAACGAGCGGCGATCAGCCATTGTCTGCGGCGCAGCTCGCGCAGTTGCTGCAAATCCGCTGACTTTCGGCGCTGGCGTTTCGTCGCCCGGATGCCGCCTGCGCTGATTGACTAAACCGGCCAGAAAGGAATATACTGTCAGCCGAGTGACAGAATCGATGCGGTTTGGTGAGAGGGGCGCCCTTGTGCAAAGGCGCAGCTGGCAAAATGGCCCCGGCAGGTTCCACGGCATAAGCCACGTCGCGTCCAAGCAAGGAGTTGGAATCCCATGGTAGCTTGTCAGATCCGCAATATGGATAAAGGCTTCGGAGCCGAAGTCATCGGTCTCGATCCGACCAAGGAAATCGATGCCGAAACCAAGCAGGCGCTGCGCAAGGCATTCGACGATCGCGGCGTGCTGTTGCTGCGCGGCATGGATATCGATTTCGCATGGCAGGACAAGTTCTGCCGGATGCTGATTGGTGACGATTCGCCTGGTAGCACCGAGACGCGCCGCGAAATGCACGTGTCCAACAAGGAAGACGATGGCCTCGCGCCCTATGGCCGCCTGATGTTCCATGCCGACATGATGTGGCACGAGGAGCCTTTCCAAGTGCTTTCGCTCTATGGCGTTACGACCGAGCCCGGTTCAGCGACAACGTCGCTGACCAGCAGCGCCAACGCCTGGGAGAATCTGCCTGAAGACTTGCGCAAGCAAGCCGAAGGCAAGCATGCCCGCCATCAGACCGGGCAAGTCTATCACCGCGGCGGTGATGATCTGACCGTGCCGCAGCGTTCGGTGGAAGTATCGACGATCAAGCCCATGCCGCTCATGCACCCGCGGACCGGCAAGCCCCTGCTCTATGCCAGCCAGCAGATGACCCACAATATCGTCGAGCTGCCGGATGACGAGAGCGAGGCATTGCTGCTCAAGCTGTTCGATCACCTCTATTCGCCCGAAAATGTCTATGAGCATGAATGGGAAAAGGGTGATCTGGTGGTGTTCGACAATATCACCATGCAGCATGCCCGCGGCAATGTGGAGCGGGATGGCCCGACGCGCACATTACGCAAGGTCATTGCCCCGATCCCGAAAATCAAGGCTGAAGCGCCGCGTTACGAGCGCGCCTGAGCTGCCTTGGGCGTCCTGCCGCGTGATGCGGAACAGCCAGTTGTAACGCCTGCCCCCGCGCAAGACGCATCTTTGCCGCAATCCCCCCGGGCGGTTTCGGCAGAGAAAGCGGACCGAGAAAGAAAGAACCAATGACAGAACTCTACCAGGGGCAATCGCCTGAAACACTCGACCTGCTCCTTCGCCGCCGCTCGACATCGGCAAAAGCGATGGGTGAGCCTGGCCCGGATGCCGCACAATTGCGCCAGATCCTGCAAGCTGCGAGCCGGGTGCCGGACCACGGCAAGCTATTCCCATGGCGGTTTCTCGTCATTGAGGGCGAAGCACGGGCGGCGCTGGGCGAAGTGCTGGCCGAGGCTTTGGTTGCCCGTAATGCAACGGTCAGCGAATCGCTCAAGCGGTTCGAGCGCGGCCGGTTCATGCGCGCGCCTGTGGTCATCGCGGTGATTTCATCGTTCAAGACCGAGAAGCCCATTCCGGAGTGGGAACAGCGGCTCTCCGCCGGTGCGGTTTGCCAGACGCTGCTGGTCGCGGCTGCCGCTGCTGGGTTCGGCGCCAACTGGCTGACCGAATGGTGCGCCTATGACGAGATCGTCACAGCCAGGCTGGGCCTTGGCGAAGGAGAGAAAGTTGCGGGCTTCGTCTATATTGGCACGGCGACTGCTCCGCTCGAAGAACGTGATCGTCCGGTTCTCGAAGATATCGTCAGTCACTGGAATGGTGCATAGCTGGCAGGTAATTGAGGAGAGCCTGTCGAAATGAGTTACGATTATTCGCGTTATACCGGCCTGGGCCTGTCGATGACGGACGGCATCATGACCGTTACGCTGTCGAATCCCGGCCGCAAGAATGCCATCACGCCAGAGCAGAATGATGAACTGACGACGATCTGGGACGACCTATGGGAAGACCCGGAAGTGCGCGTGATCATCCTGACGGGAGAAGGCGGCGATTTCTGCTCGGGCGCGGACGTTTCGCGCCTCAAGAGCCGCGCCGAAGGCACGCTGGCAACCGAACCCAAATTTGCCCCGGTCAACCCGACTTCGCGCAAGGCGCGCAAGCACGTCTATGGCATTCTGGAGTGCGAAAAGCCGATCATCGCGAAAGTTCGCGGTGTCGCCTATGGCCTGGGAGTCAATCTGGCCCTGGCCAGCGACATGGTCTTTGCCGCGCCCGGCGCGCGGTTCTGCGATTCGCACGTCAAGGTGGGGCTTGTTGCGGGCGATGGCGGCGTGCTGCTCTGGCCACTGCTGGTGGGCATGCACCGCGCCAAGGAATATCTGCTGACCGGTGATCCTGTCCCGGCTGAAAAGGCCGCCGATATCGGCCTGATCAATGGCTGCATTCCGGATGATCAGCTTGATGCCCACGTCCAAGCTATGGCTGAAAAACTGCGCGACTTGCCGCCCCATGCTGTGAATTACACCAAGTCAGCGCTTAACATTGCCATGCGCCAGATGACCGGCGCGGCGTTCGAGATGTCGCTGGGCTATGAGATTTATACCATGCGGACCAACGATTTCGGCGAGGCCACACGTGCCATGTCGGAAAAGCGCAAGGGCGTGTATCGCGGCGATTGAAACGGGCCCCGAAATGGGCCCACGCCAAGGCTGAAGTCTGTTGCCGCATGGAGTCATGTTTGACTGTCATTGGCAAGTGGCGGCGCCTTGCTAGAGTAATCGACAAGGCCCATCCGGGCTTGACTGTTTTCTGGGCTGAGGCCTGCTGAGAGACGAATATGGACGCTGGGTCGGAAATGATACTGGACGAAGCCGAACTGGTCGCGCTGCGCGACAGTATATCGGATGTTCTGAAATCGGAATGTGACAGCCGACAAGTTCACGCCTGGCAGGATCGGGCAAACGATCTTGGCCCTGCAACATGGCGCCGGGCAGCGGACCTTGGCTGGCTTGGTCTGGCCCTGCCTGAAGCCGATGGCGGCTTGGGATTGGGTGCGCGCGGGCTGGCGATCCTCAGCCGCGAACTGGGCGCAGCCGCGGCTCCGGGCGGTTTCATTCCGACCTTGTGCGTCGCGCAGTGGTTGTCGCACGTTGCCGATGCCGATCAGCGCGCTGCCCTGATCGCTCCAGTAGTGGCCGGCGAAGCGGGCTTTGCGGTTCCCCTGGTTACCGAGGGTGCCAACGTGACGCCGCTTTCCGAACAGGGAGGCACAGTAACTGGCGCGATCGACATTCTGGGTTGCACTGCCGGGTCAGTTCCCATGGTCAGCGCGCTGGTGCCGGTCCCGGGTGGTTGGGCCGTGGTCAGCGTCGACGGATCGCTTGCGAAAACCTCGCCGCTAGACGTGTGGGACCTGACTCGCGATGTCTACCGGCTCGAATGCACCGCTGCGCCGATTGTTGCGCGGATCGCGGACACCGATGGCGCCGCAACCAACCTGCTTGGCACATATCTTGCCCTTGCGCTGGCAGCGGACTCCATCGGCGGCGCAGACGAGATTTCCCGGCGGACGATCGACTACATGAAGGAGCGCGTTCAGTTTGACCGCCCGATAGCCTCGTTCCAGGCACTGAAGCATCGCGCGGCAGACCTTGCCGCGCAGGTCAAGACGCAGGAAGCCCTGCTCGAACATGCAGTTTTGTCATTCGATAACGGCTCGCCCGATGCGGGCATGTGGGCTCGGCTGTCCAAGGCGGGGGCGACCGAGGCTTTCGTCTTCGTAGCCGGCGATTGCATCAAGCTGCATGGTGGTGTTGGCCATACCTGGGAATACGATCCGCAAATCTATATCAAGCGCGCCCGCCTCGACGAAGCGCTGCTCTGCAAGAACCGCGACCTGCGCGATCAGGCCGCGCGCCTGCTTGATGAGGCGCTCGACCTGGGCCGCACGACAACGGAGATTAACTGGTGATTCTCGAACACAAGGACGATCTGAAGGCTTTTCGCGAGGCCGTGCGGGCTTGGGTGCACGAGACGGCACCGCCCGAGCGCTCGCACGAGTGGCACATCCCAAAGGGCCCCGAGCTGGTCGAAATCCAGCGCTGGTGGCTGGCCGAACGCCACAAGGTCGGCCTGGCGATTCCCGACTGGCCGGTCGAATACGGCGGCAGCGGGCTCGGTCTGGCGCAGATGATCATCATCACCGATGAATTCGCCCGCGCCCGCGCGCCGGCCAGCGACATGTTCGTCATCAGCATGAACCATGTCCCCGGCACGTTGATTCCGCACGGCACCGAAGCGCAGAAGAAGCGCTACCTGCCCCGCGTTCCCGAAGGCGAGCTGTGGTGCCAGGGCTTCTCCGAACCCGGCGCGGGTTCAGACCTTGCCGCTCTCAAGACCCGCGCGGTGCGCGATGGCGATCATTATGTGGTCAACGGGCAGAAGATCTGGTCGTCGAACTCGATGTTCGCCAGCCAGTGCCTCCTGCTGGTGCGCACCGATCCGACGGTGAAAAAGCATGCCGGCATCAGCTATCTGATCATGGACATGAACAGCCCGGGCGTCGAGGTCAGGCCGATCCGCAAGTCGACCGGTTCGTCGACTTTCGGCGAGGTCTTCATGACCGACGTGCGTATTCCGGTTGAAAATCTGATTGGCGCGGAAAACAATGGCTGGATGGTGTCGCAATCGACCCTGTCTTCCGAGCGCGGGGTGCTGATGTTCGACGGTGCCGAGCGGGACATGATGTTCCTCACCGACATCTACAAGGCTGCCCGCAAGGAAGGCGCGGCCTGGCTGGACGAGCCGGACATGCGGCGCGAATTCATCACACTGATGTCAGAGATGCAGGCTTTACGGCAGCAAATCCGCGGCTTGCTGCGTGAGCCGCACGGCACCGGGACTTTCTCGATGACGCCTTCTCTAGTCAAAATGGCGCGTGCTACGCTCGCCAACCGGGTTGGTGATTTCCGCACCCGTGCGCAAGGCATCAGCAGCCAATTCGTCGACCATTCCAACTGGCGTTCATCGATGTATGAATTCCTCGATTCCTTCGGCGCCACCATTGCCGGTGGTTCGAACGAGATCCAGCGCAACCTCATTGCCGAGCGCGGGCTCGGCATGCCGAGAGGTTAATTGCCAGGGAGGATAAGCGCTTGCCTGAGCCTGCCAGCCCGACCGATCTTGAAGCTACGGTTCGTATGCTGGCAGACCGCCAGGCAATTCGCGATTGCCTGGCGAACTATTGCCGGGCGGTTGACCGGCTTGACCGGGAACTGCTGCTAAGTGTCTACCACCCGGATGCCTTCGAAGATCATGGTGTCTTCGTCGGCGACCGCGAGGGCTTTGCCGACTGGGTGATTACTTTCCATTCGCGCGCGCAGCACGCAACGCAGCATGTGATTACAAATCACACCTGCGAACTCGATGGTGATGTCGCCCACACTGAGACGTACTACATGTTTGCTGCCATGAACGTCGAAGGATCGCCGCTGACGCTATCGGGCGGTCGCTATATCGACCGGTTCGAGAAGCGCGATGGCCGCTGGGCGATCGCTGTGCGCCGAGTGGTAAGCGATTGGTGGGGCCAACCCGGAGAGGCCCTTCTTTCTTCCGAAGCGCGGGCCGTGCTAAATGCAGGGGTCCATAACAGCCGCGATCGCCACGATACGTCGTATGAAAGGCCTTTGGCATTTGACGAACGACGGCGCGGCACTACCTTTGCTATATAGGCTTCGCGACAAAAGATGCCCCTAGCAGATTCGCGCGCGGATTTGCGTGAGATCAAAAAATTGATCTCACTCCCGTGCAAGAAGCGAACCTGAAATGCTAATGCGATTGGTTGCGGTCTGTTGCGAGCCACACCATTTAGGAATTGAGGAGAAGGCGAAATGACGGTCCATCAAAAAGTGAATATGGGGGAGCCGCCGGTGATCTCCTACCAGGAACTTCTGGCCATGGACGCGCGCCCTTCGCCCGACTTCTTCGCTCCCAAGCCGCTCGATCTGGGCACGGACCCGATCCCGGCGAGCAATTATACCAGCCCGGAATATTTCGAGCGAGAAAAGGAAAAGATGTGGTTCCGCACCTGGCAGTATGCCGTTGGTGAGGATGAAATCCCCGAAGTCGGCGACACCCATGTTTATGAACTGCTCGGCCAGCAGGTCATCATTGTTCGTCAAGCTGATGGTTCGATCCGCGCGTTCAAGAACATCTGCCGCCACCGCGGCCGCAAGCTGGTGGGTGAATCGGCCTGCAAGACCAGCTTCCGCTGCGCCTATCACGGCCTGACTTGGGGAATCGACGGCAAGCTGATAGAAAACCCGTTTGCCTGGGATTTCCCGCAGCTCGGACCCGATGACATCCCCTTGTTCGACGTGCGCTGCGAAAGCTGGGCGGGTCTGGTCTTCATCAACCTCGATCCCGGCGCCAAGCCGCTGCTCGAAGTGATGGCGCCGATGCCCGAGCACTTCGCTCACTGGAAGATGGAGAACTGCTACAAGTCGGCTCATGTCGCCAAAGTGACGGACGCGAACTGGAAGGTTTGCGCCGAAGCTTTCATCGAACCGCATCACGTGATTTGCACGCACCCGGAATACAACCTGTTTTCCGGTTACGATTCGACGCAGCACGACATTCTCTCGGACCATGTCTCCCGCTTCATGTCGCCCACAGGCGTCACGCCGGGGCCGTTCCTCGATCGCGGTATCGATGACAATCGCCGGCTCGAGCTGATGCTGGCCGCAGGCAATCGGGCGCTTGATCTCAGCAAGAAAGTTGAATTGCCCGAAGGCATGTCGTCGCGCACTTTCTCGGCCAATTCGGTCCGTCAGATCATTGCCGAGCGCACCGGGTACGATATTTCCAACAACAGCGATGCCGACGTGCTGGACGGCATTGCCTATGACTTCTTCCCGAACTTCCACCTCTGGGGCGGGTTTAAGGACAAGATTTCATACCGCTTCCGTCCGCTCAGCCACAACAAGACTCTGATGGAAGTCTTCCTGTTCACGCTCGCACCCAAGGATGGTCCGCGGCCCAAGCCTGCTGAAATGATGATGCTGCGTGAAGACCAGAAGTGGGCTGAGGCGACACAGCTCGGCGCGCTCGCTCCGGTCTACGATCAGGACTATTCGAACATGCGCCCAGTGCAGGAAGGGCTGGAATCGATGGGCAACGAAGGCCTGCAATTGTCCAAATACATGGAAGTCAGGGTTCGCAACCTCCACCGCATGATCGACCAGTACATCAATTCATAGAAACCGTCCGCTGCCGGCCCTGATCTCACATCAGGGCCGGGGGTTTAGCGGAACAAGTCGATCACTTCTGTCGCGCCGACGGATTTCAGCCAGACTTTCCCGGCCTTGGCGACATGCAGCCGCCAGTGCGTCTCGGCGCCGTCAATATCGCCGGCCTCGATCAGGTCGGCAAGTTTGCCGTGCGATCGAAGACCATAACGCAGTGAAGCCAGGCGTTCAGCCTCATCGATAGGGGCTGCCCCGGGTTGCGCGGCCAGCATGGCGCGCTCGAACAGGTTCTTCAGCGCCGTGCCGAAGATTGCCAGCGTATCATTGCCGCATTCTTCCATCAGCAAGGTGTGGAACTCGGCAATCGCGCGGGTAACCAGAACGAAGTCATCGATCACTGCCATTTCGCGTTCGACATGTGCGCGCAGGGCCGCTCCGGCAGCCTTGGGCCGGCGCAGGGCCGCGAGCCGCGCGGCTTTCGGTTCGATCAGTGCGCGTGCCTCGAACAAGTCAGCGATTGTGGCTCCCCGGATCTGCAGCGCCATTGCGGCGGCGCTGGCAACAATGCCCGAGTCGGGCGTAGTCACACGGGCTCCGCCGCGCGCGCCGCGTCCGACAGTGACCAGGCCCAGCGATTCCAGAACGCGAATTCCTTCGCGCACTGTGGGCCGTGAAACCTGGAATTCCTCCATCAGGCGGCTTTCCGACGGCAGTGACTGCCCGTCCTTGAGCTGCCCATTGACAATCGCCCGCCGGATGCGATTGGCCACGAGTTCGGCGGCCTTGGGGACTCGGATCAAAGCAGGTTCTTCGGGAAACAGCATCTCGTACTCGGTTGTTCTGGTTATTGTTTCGCGGTCCGCCCCGGTCGCCCGAGTGGTTCCTCCAGCCTATGTGTTTATCAGAAATACCGACAACATAGCTAACAGTTTTGGCGATTGATGGGTGGGCTAGCGGAGGCTCTTTGGCCTGCTGCCTGCGCCATCGTGGGGCGTGCCGGCGGCGGAAGCGCTGTCTAAATTAATAGACAACTTCGCCAGCGGATTATATAGGAAGGCGAAAGGTGTTTACCTTCCGGCATTCTTGCCGGACATTGGCACATATCCGGGAAGCATGTGGTCTGGCCGCGAGTGAGCACAGGCAGCGGCTTGACCAGCGATAAAGGAAGAATTCGATGTCCCAATCACATTCCGCAGATCTCGTTGTCCGCAATGGTATGATCGTTGACGGCACTGGTGCCGCACCCTTCAGGGGAGACGTTGCCGTCCGGGACGGCAAGATCGTCGAGATCGGCACGGTCACTGGTACGGGCAAGGAAGAAGTCGATGCCACCGGCTGCATCGTCACGCCCGGCTTCGTTGACATCCACACCCATTACGACGGCCATGTGCTGTGGGACACGCACCTCTATCCCTCGTCGAACCACGGCGTGACGACGGCCCTCATCGGCAATTGCGGCGTCGGCTTCGCGCCGTGCCGCATGGATACGCGCGACGCCATGCTGAACTATATGGAAGGCGTGGAAGACATTCCGCAGAAATCGATGGAAATCGGCCTGAAGTGGAACTGGGAAACCTTCCCGGAATATCTCGATGCCGTGGCCGAGCGGCACCTCGACATGGACGTCGCTGCCCACATCGGCCACATCCCGCTGCGGGCCTATGTAATGGGTCAAAGAGGTCTTGATCGCGCCAAGCCGACTCCTGAAGAAATCGAGCAAATGGGCAAGATCGTCGAAGACGCGGTCCGCGCCGGCGCGGTTGGCTTCTCGACTACGCGCTCCCCCAACCATCAGGCCCGCGACGGCCAGCTGGCCGCTGGTCTGACTGCTGAGGAAGACGAACTGGTTGCTATCGCGCGTGGCATCACCCGCGGCGGTGGCGGTGCCGTCCAGCTGATCACTGATTTTGGCGAGCACGAATACGAATTCTCGCTGATCGAGGCGATGGCGCGCGAGGGTGTCGCCGTCTCCTTCACCATGACGCAGAAGCAGGACAGCCTGAAGCGCCATGAAAAGACGATGGTGATGATCGAGAATGCCAATGCCAAGGGCCTCGAAGTGCGCGGCCAGGTGCTGGGCCGGCCGACGACAGGCCTGATGGGCCTCTCGCTCTCGGGCCATCCCTTCGCTTTCTGCCCGAGCTATGAGGCGATCGCGCATCTGCCGCTGGCCGAGCGGCTGATGGAAATGAAGAAGCCCGAAGTGCGCAAGGCGATCCTCGATGAATTCCCGACGATCACCGAGCATCGCGCCTCGAAATCTTACACGATGCTCGACCGGATCTATGAGCTCAAGGAAATCGAGCCCGAATTGGAGCCGTTCAAGGAAAACAGCCTGGCCGGCATTGCCGAGCGTTATGGCGTTCCGGCGAAGGAATATGCCTACGACCGGCTTATCGACGATAATGGTCTCACCATTTTCATGCTGCCGTCGACCTCGATGGTTGATGTCGCCATGGACGCGATCTACTCCATGATGCTGCATCCCAACACGGTGCTCGCGCTGGGCGACGGCGGCGCGCACTCGACCCAGATCTGTGATGCGAGCAATCAGTCCTACATGCTGACGCGCTGGATCAAAGGCCGCCATGGCCGCTCGATTCCGCTCGCTCTGGGCGTGAAGATGATGACGCAGGATCCGGCCGAGGCAGCGGGCATGCTCGATCGCGGCGTAATCAAGCTGGGCTACAAGGCCGACCTCAACGTGATCGACCTTGAGCACTTCACGCTCTACCGGCCCAAGCTGATCAACGACATGCCCGGCGGCGCCGGCCGAGTGATCATGCCGACCAAGGGCTATCGCGCAACTATCGTTTCGGGAGTGATTACACGCCGCGACGACAAGGAAACCGGCAATCTGCCCGGCCGCCTGGTCCGTGGACGCCAGCCCGCGCCGGCACGCGTAACCGAAGCCGCGTGAAGGCATGAGCATTGGCCAAGGCGTTCCAGCCATTGGCCAATGCACGTTCCGCCGCGTAACTGGTGCCAATCCGGCAATCCGCGGCTGAATGGGAGAGAGCATGAAATACAAGCGCCTCGGCAAATCCGGGCTGAAAGTCAGCCCGCTGTGCCTCGGTTGCATGAGCTATGGCGACAAAAGCCAGCGCCCATGGATACTCGAACAGGACGAGGCGCGGCCTTTCTTTCAGAAGGCCGTCGAGGCAGGCATCAATTTCTTTGATACGGCGGACACCTATTCGTTTGGTGCAAGCGAGGAAGTGACTGGCAAGTTGGTCCGCGAATTCATGCCGCGCGATCAGGCCATTATTGCCACCAAAGTGTTCAATCCCGCCGAAAAACGGCCTGGCCCCAATGGCAGCGGTCTGTCGCGCAAACATATCATGGACGCCGTCGATGCCAGCTTGCGGCGTCTCGGCACGGATTACATCGACCTTTACCAGATCCACCGCTTTCACCGCGGCACCCCGATCGAGGAAACCATGCGCGCGCTCGACGATCTCGTCCGTGCGGGCAAGGTGCGCTACATCGGCGCTTCCTCGATGTACGCCTTCCAGTTCGTGCAGATGCAGTACGTCGCCGAGATGAATGGCTGGACCAAATTCATCTCGATGCAGAACCTCTACAACCTCGTCTGGCGCGAGGAAGAGCGGCAGATGAACGACTTCTGCATCCAGACCGGCGTTGGCCTGATCCCCTGGGGGCCGCTGGGCGGCGGATTCCTCTCAACCGACTGGCGCAAGACCGAAAAGCAGCACTCTGACCGCACGCGCGAGACGGGTCGCTATGTCGTCAAGCACTACGAAAGGCCCGCTGACTACGCCGTGGTCGATGTACTGATGACAGTGGCTGAAAAGCGAGGATTGACCATGGCTCAGGTTGCGCTGGCCTGGCTGATCTCGCGCCCGGGGGTGACGGCGCCGATTATCGGCGCGACCAAGCTGCCGCATCTCGAATCGGCGCTCAGCGCGCTCGACGTGAAGCTGGAGCCTGAAGACTTCGAGGCGCTCGACGAGTGCTACACCTGGAACCGCGTCGTCGGCATGCTCACCTGATTGTGGTTGCGGAGGAATTAACGCGTCATGGGGCAGGGCAGCGAAAAGGCCGGCGCCCCGCAAAGTCTTAATCGGCGGCGTGTTTTGGCCGCAACCTTGGCCGGATTGCTGGGGACTCCGCTCGCCCTGTCAAACGCAGCCATGGCGCAAAATCGGAACCGCCGCCTGACCCTTCGGGAGAATACCATGCGCACGACGACTTATCTCTATCCCTGGGACCTTGCCAGACTGGGCGTAAAGCGGACGCTGGGCGAAATCGCCGGTTTCGGTTTCAAGGCCATCGATCTTGCATCGGCCTATCACCCAATTGATGCCTTCTCGTCGCGCGGAGGGCTGAGCCTGTTCTGCGACGGTCGCGGCGCGGTCTACTTTCCTGCGCGCGCCGAGCGCTATGGCCGGATCAAGCCGTTCATCCATTCGCCCGAAGTTGCACGCGCCTGGCCGCAAACCGCAGATGAGGCAGCCCGGATAGGGCTGGGGCTCAACAGCTGGACGATTACCCTGTTCCAGCCGTGGATCCGCGACGCCCATCCGGACTGCGCGCGCGTGATGCCGTGGGGAGACCGCAGCGGATCGGGTGTCTGTGCGGCCAATGAAGACGTGCGTGCCTACATCATCGCGCTTTGCGCCGATCTGCAGGATCAGTTCGGCGTGGACCTGTTCCGGCTGGAAGGCGTGCTTTCGCACAGTTTCGACTTGGACTGGCTTCGCGCCCGCAATCTGGTCAGCATGTCGCCGCTGGCGCGCACGCTTTCCAACCTGTGTTTCTGCGATAGCTGCAAGACGCGAGGTCGCGCGGCCGGCATTGATGTTCCGGCCTTGCAGGCACGGATAGTCAGCGCAATCGAGGCAGAGATTGCCGGTGCGCCCGCAGAGGGGGATAGAGCGGCGGCTCTCTCGGGGGACACGGAATTGACTGCCTATGCTGAAAGCCAAGTGCGGGCCTCGATCGAACTTGTGCAGGCGGTTTCGGCGCGCGTCGGGCATGCGGCGCGGGTGTCGTGTAATGCGATTACGCCCTACCGCGGCTTGCTGGGCGATGCACGAGATGATGCCTTGTTGCAGGGCTTTATTGCCGCGGCCAGCCAGATCGACGGCAATGTGCTGAACCCCGATGGCAACCGCCTGGTCGCAGCGCTCAATGCCGCGAGCTCAAGCCCGCGCCCGCTTTCCGCGCTCTATGTCACGGTGCGCAATCCGTCGGTGGCCAGTGCCGCGCAACTGGCCGGGGCGGGAGAAGAGCAGATGCGGCAAAGCCTTCAGGCTGCGGCCGATGCGGGGATAGGCGAATTGGCGCTCTACAGCTTCGGGCTGCTGCCCGATGCCGATGTGCGGGCGTTCGTCGACGCGGTGGGCCAGCTCAAGCCCAGATCAAGCTGAGTTGAGCTGGCCCAGTTTCGCGTAGAGGCGCGGCCTCAGGCCGTGATCTTCTCCGGCATGTACGGATTAGCGCCAGCGCCGAACTGGAATGCGTTCGACATGTCGAGGATCTTGTCCAGGTTTGCCGCGATGTTTTCCATGGTCATGTCGTCAGTCTTGAGGCCGGGATTTTCCATAATCGACATGCGCATGACCATGCCGCCGCCAGCGGCCAGCAGCACGCCGTTCAGCGGGCAGCTTTCATGGGCGAGATAGAGGCAGGCAGGTGAGGCGTTTTCGGGCGGGAACATCGCCATGTTCTTCTCGAAAGCTTCGACCGGCTTGTCATAGACGTGGGCCAGCACTTCGGGCGCGGAAAGGCGCGTGGCAATGCGTGGGGCAAAGCCGTTGACGGCAACGCCGTGGAACTTGGTTTCTGCTGCCAGGGTCAGCGTGAGGCCGATCACCCCGGCCTTGGCGCCGCCATAGCCAGTGCCGCGCTCGTGGATGCCCAGCGGGCCTTCCGAGATGGTGTTCACCAGACGGCCGCCGGACTTGGTCAGGTGCGGCCAGGCGGCCTTGGTCACATAGACGGTGCCGAGGTAATGCACTTCGTTGAGCATGCGGAACTGATCGAGCGTCTGGATGTCGAACAGTTCGGGCACGCTGGTGCCGGCATTGTTGATCAGAATGTCGAGCTTGCCAAAGCTGTCGAGCGCCAGTTCGACCATGCGGCCGGCCCCGGCCACATCGTTGACTTTCTCGAACGAGGCGACCGCCTCGCCGCCAGCGGCCTTGATCTCGTCGACCACTTCCTGCGCGGGGGCTGACGAAGAGCCGGAGCCGTCGAGGGCCACGCCGGGATCGACAATGACGACTTTCGCGCCGCGCTTGGCCATTTCGATGGCATGGGTGCGGCCGACGCCGCGTCCGGCTCCCGTGATGATGGCCACTTTGCCATCGAAGCGCAGTTCACTCATTTTGCAAATCTCCCAGTTTGAAGTCGCCGGTCAGTTATCCGGGAAGGCCTGCAGCGGCATTTTCCTTCGCGGAATTCATCACTGACGTATATTCGATCACCCCGCCCGCCGGGTTCTTGCAGCCCATGGCGCCATCGACGAACAGGGTCTGGCCCGAAACGCCCGACGCCAGGTCCGAGACGAGGAACAGGACCGCACCGGCAATTTCATCCGGCTGCATGCGGCGCAGGCCGTCGGCCGGCTTTTGCTGAGCATTTGCGGCATTGCCCCGGTTCAGCTGCGACGCGCGCGGGGTAGCCACGCCGCCAGGCGCAACGGTGTTCACCCGGATGCCATAACGTGCCCATTCCAGCGCCATGGTCTCGCCCATTGCCATCACCCCGCGCTTGGCCATGCCATACGGGCCGTGGAAGGGGGCGCTATGCAGGGCCGCGATCGAGGCCAGATTGACCATCGCGCCGCCATGGCCCTCGGCAATCATGTGACGCGCGGCATCGGCGCAGACCCGGAACACATAGTTGAGGTTCAAGGCCATGACATCGCGCAGCACCTGATCGGGCGTTTCCTCGATCGGCGACCACTGGCTGAAGCGCGTGCCGCCCGCGACATTGACGACGATATCGATCCGTCCGGCAAGGTCGAGCGCCTTGCCCACAAGCGCGGCGGCGACATCGGCATCCATCAGGTTGGCGGCAATGGTGTGGCAGGTGATGCCGAGCGCCTCGGTTTCCGCTTTCGTTGCGTCGACGAGGTCTTCGTTCTGATCAACCGCGACGAGATCGGCGCCAGCGCCAGCCAGAATGTGGCTGACCGCAGTGCCCAAACCGCCGCCGCCCGCACCGCAAACGAGCGCGACCTTGCCGCTCAGGTCCATTCCAATCATGTTCAATCCAATCCGTGAGATGCGGCAACCGGAGCCCGGCCTGCGGGCGCCCAGCCATAAATTCTCTCAGTCGATCCGCCCATCAGCATGGCGCGGTCACTGTCTGAAAGGCGGGGACTGGTGCGAAAATATTCCACGGCCTGTTCGTAGTTCAGGTATTTGAGAGCGCGAGTCCAGTCCGTGCCCCACATGCAGCGCTCGGTGCTGAATGCATCGATGATCGGCAGCAAACGATCCCACAAATCCTCGAATGGATATGGCTGGCTCGACATTGTCCCAGCCCCAGTCAGCTTGATCCTGGCGTTGGGCAACTCGGCGATGCGGAGCACTTTCGGCAAGTCGATCCAGACGTCCTCGTTTTCGCGCAAATAGGTCTGCGGCAGGCCGACGTGATCGATCACAATTACTGTGTCGGGGTTTCGGGCGATGAGGTCATAGGCGGCGTCAAGATGGCGGGTGGCAAAGACATTGACCGGAAACCCCAGCCGCGCGCCTTCGCTGAGCACCCGGTTGAGCCCAGGATCGGCCGGATCGGTGGTGTCGGCAAAAGCCAGCATCATGCGAACCCCGACGGCACCTGGCTGCCGTTTCCATTCCTGCATGATTTCGGCCACGGCCGGATCGGCGGAATCGACCGGCTTCACCAGCGCAAACCTGTCCGGAAACTTCGCGTGGACCTGTTCGGCATAGCTGCTGTCGAAGAGATAGGTCATGTAAGTCGAAACGATGATCGCGCCATCGATGCCCAGGGCATCCATGGCGGCAATCTGTTCTTCCCCGGTTACATGCCTGGGACCGGTGATCTTCTGAACCCAAGGGCGCTCGGGCGTGTCGGCTTCATAGACATGAACCTGACTGTCAATGACTGCCACCCGCGCGCTCCTCTCAGACTACCAATTGCGCTGGCTTGTCGCCGCCCTGTCAGACCTTGTCACAGGTGATGATGGCATCGCGCAGTTCGTAACCCTGAGTCGACATCGACCAGTTGACCGTTGGATCAGTGACCAACTTGTAGCCCGGCACGCGCAACATGCGATCGAGGAACACGCGCGTCTCGTGCAGGGCAACCTGCGCGCCGGGGCAGCGGTGAGGCCCATCGCCAAAGCTGGCCCATGTTCCGGCGATCTTCTGCTTGCGCGCGCGGTCGGGATCGAGCGCGAAAGGATTTTCGCCGACGACGGATTCATCGGAATTGACCCCGCGAATGTCGATGCCGACAAGCTGTCCATTGGGTACCGTGCCCTCGCTGGTGCCTTCCACGTCTTCTTCGGGCTTGCGATAAAGATATCCCGCGATCGGCTCCAGCCGCAGGATTTCCTCGATGATGGCGAACTGGTCTTCCTCGTTACCGGCGAGGAACCGCTCGGCCAGCGCGGGATTGTCGCGCAAGTGCCATGCAGCCATGATCATGAATTCGCGGGTCGTCGACACGCCAGCCCCGGCATAGGTCAGCACCTCGATGATGATGCCCTTCTGCGAATAGTTGTTCTGCACCATATACGAGATCACGTCGTTGCGCGGCTCCTTGCGGCGGGCCTCCATCGCGGGAACGATGTCTTTCTTCCACAGGTCCATGACCCGGTACATGCGCAGGGCATTGTGATACCAGCCGAATACCTTGTCATGCATGAAGCGGAACAGCGGCCGCTTATCGAAGCTGTTGTTCGAATCCATGATCGTCTTGATGCGGCGAGTCAGCGCCTTGCGGTCCGTTTCCGTCAGGCCGACGATTTCCATCGTGACGTCGGAAGCAAGTTCAAGGCTGTAATCCTCCAGCTTGCCCCTGCCTTCCTTCTGGAATTCGGCGATCACACGATCCATCGTGCGGTGCATCAGCGGAATGTAGCGATCTACGATGGCCTTGGGTGTGAAATAGGGGGCGACGGAAGCGCGGCGCTTCTTGTGGGCATCGCCGTGCAGGAAGAAGAATGAAATTTCGTCCGGCTTCGAATAATCCATCTCGTCAGAGGTGCTGGATGCCTGCCGCATGGCGGGGGAGCGCAGAACTTCGCGTGCGAATTTGAAGTTGCTGGTGATCCGGGCACCCTTGAAGGGCGTCAGGCCAGTCTTGATCGATTCGGCAGTCTTGCGATCGTCTCGGCCGGGCTGGATGGCAACGGCAGGACTCTCCAGGGTTTGCGTGCTCATATCATCCTCACTGTTCCGCTTTGCCCCGTCCTGAACATTGATGCCGGTGCGCAGCGGTTCTGATCTCGCGCAAATTCTGCCAGTGGGCTGTCAGAAAATCAACTGACTTCCGTAATCTGGCGGTTTTCGGCAGGTTTGACTGGCCTGGCCGGGCACGCGTCAGGGGATCGACGCATGAGGCGATAGCATTGTCGCGTTTGCCGCTGAGGCGAATCGATCTATGACGGAAGCTGAGGAATCCAGCGGCTGGAACAGTGCGCCCCAACGGTGCAGGCGGCCTGGAGCAAACTGAAAGGTCCTGAAATTGACATCTGTGGCAGACACCAAGGAGCGCTCCAGCGTTCATGAGACGGCCCGCCGATCGGCCGCACTACGCGCAGCGCATTATCTTTATGGCGCCGAACCCAAGATTTTCAGCGATGATCTCGCCGAGGGACTCTCGGGCATTTCAAGAGAAAACATCCACTCGATGATTGACAGCGTGCCGGCCGCCAGTGCGAGTACCTGCATCGTGCGCAGCCGATTCACCGAGGATCGCCTCGCCGCCGCGCGTAGCCGGCTGAATCAGTATGTGGTGCTCGGTGCCGGGCTTGATTCCTATGCATTGCGAATGGGCGATGCACTGGGCGACTTGCTGGTCTTCGAAGTTGACGATCCGCCCATTCAGGAGTGGAAGCGCCAGAAAGTCGCCGAACTGGGCCTGAAGGAGCCGTCACAATTGCGTTATGTGCCGTGCGACTTCGAAGTGACCACTTTGCCAGAAGCTCTGGCAACGAGCGATTTTGATCCTGATGCTCCCTGCTTCGTCTCGTGGCTCGGCGTAACGCAATATATTACGGTTGAGGCGACCACGGCCACTCTCGAGTGGGCTGCCGCGCGGCCGAAGGGCAGCGAGATCGTTTTCACTTATGTTGAAGGCAACAAGCACGCGGACAATGTCCGGGAAAATCTGATGTCGATGGTGGGCGGCCTCACGTATTACACGCCGGACGAAATGTTCGCGCTGGTTAAAAAGGCCGGGTTCAGCCAAGTCGAGGACATGAGTGAGGAGCGCGCCAACGAGCTATTCTTTCGCGGTCGCACTGACGGGCTGATTGCACCGCAGTCGCAGCGGTTGCTGAGCGCAGTTGTCTGAGCATAACTGAATTCAGCCAATTGCGATTGGCTGACTTGCAGACCTTGCAACAGGCGGGCATGGCGGCAAGCGCCATCGCCCGCCTTCGAGTCTTGGCGCCGTTACCTGCAAGCATGAGTGTCTGAATGAGCCTCGATCCCAGTCTGCGTTCCCGCCTCGTCCTTCCGGCCGTCTGCGCGCCTATGTTCCGGGTTTCCAGCCCGGCGTTGGTCCGCGAGGCCTGCAAGGGCGGCCTCGTCGGCGCTCTGCCGCGGCAGAATGCGAAGGATTTCGAGACTTTCGAGAAATGGCTCGGGCAGATCAGCGAAGCGCTCAAAGTGCATGCCGAGGAAAATCCGGGCGCCCGTATCGGGCCGGTAGCAGTCAATCTTTCCCGCCTGCCCAGCGACCAGATGGCCGAACACCTCGCCGTCTGCCGCAAGCACGGCGTCGAAATCATCATCAGCGCGATGGGCGATCCTACCGAGTTGATTCGCCAGGTGCACGAATGGGGCGGCAAGGTATATCACGATGTCACGAACATCCGCTTCGCCGAGAAAGCGATTGAGGCAAAGGCAGACGGGCTGACTTGCATCGGATCGGGCGGAGGCGGTCATTCGGGACTGATCAGCCATCTGGCTTTCGTGCCGAAAGTGCGCACGATGTTCGACGGCACGATCATCATGGCAGGCTGCATCAGCACTGGCGCGGCAATCCGCGCTGCGGAAATCCTCGGCGCGGATCTTGCGTATCTCGGCACGCGCTTCATCGCGACGCAGGAATCGAACGCGCCCGAAGAATACAAGCAGATGCTGGTTTCGAGCGCGGCGAACGATCTGATTTTCACAGCTGACGTCGCCGGCGGCGCGGCGAACTGGCTTAAGCCATCGCTGGTGCGCAATGGCATGGACCCGGACAATCTTCCGGGCACGCCGCCGGGCGCCGATCGTCCGCTTCTGCCTGAGGGTGCACGGCCTTGGGTAACAATCTGGAGCGCGGGGCAGGGGGTCGAACTGATCGAGGATATTCCGCCTGCGGGCGAATTGATCCTGCGACTGCGCCGCGAATATGTTGCCGCTTGCCAGATACCCGACATGGCCGCCGCTGCCCGAATCGAGGTGGAACGGCTGGTCGAGCAAGCCCAGGATTTCAAGCCGCAATAATCCAGCGTCCAGCACAGGGATAAAAATGAGCACGCTTTCCGAACAAATTCACGCCGTCCTTGCGCTCGATCCGGCAGCGCCCGCGATCGAATTCGAGCAGAAATGGACAAGTTGGGGCGAAGTTTCCGCAATCATGGCCGAAATCGATGCCGTGCTGATCAGCGCTGGTCTTTCCGCTGGCACTCGCGTCGGCGTGATGATGCGCAATCATGTGCTGACGGCAGCCACGCTGCTGGAAGTGGTCGCATCGGATCGCTGCATCGTCACACTGAATGCACAGCTTCCCGACGAGCGGCTCGCCGGTGACATTGCCTCGCAGAAAGTGCCTGTGGTCATCGGCATGGCCCGCGATTGGGCGCGCGAACCCGTGCGCGCGGCCGCGACCGCGATTGGCGCGCTGGGCATTGTCCTCGACGGTGAAGGCGGGAAAGTCGCGCTCGTCGAAGGCCTGGGCACAGTGTCGGGCGCCGATCTCAACCGCTCATCGCCGGGCATCGCCATCGAAATGCTCTCGAGCGGCACCACTGGCACGCCCAAGCGTGTTCCCCTGAAGGCCAGCTCCTTTGCGCAAGGCATCGATGAGGCAGGCGTATTCGAAGGCCGCGGCCCGGGCGAGCCGCCGCGGCTGCGGCGCGGCGTGCTGCTGGTTTGCGGTCCATTCACTCATCTTAGCGGCGTGTTCAATGTGGTGAACTGTGTGGCTTCGGGCCGCCAGTTCTGCCTGCTCGAGCGCTTCAACGTCGAGGAATGGGTCAGCGCCGTAAAGCGTCACCAGCTGAAAGTCGCCTGGGCGCCGCCTTCGGGCCTGCGCATGATCGTCGATGCCGGTGTGCCCAAGGAAGACCTCGCCACACTAGTGACGCTGCGCACGGGCACTGCCCCGGTCGATCCGCGCCTCGCTGACGATCTGTGGGAGCGTTATGGCTTGCCGCTGTTGCAGAACTATGGCGCAACCGAATTTGCCGGCGGCGTGGCGGGCTGGACGCTCGCAGACTTCAAGGAATTCCATCAGCAGAAGAAGGGCGCGGTCGGCAAGCTCAACCGGGGCATTTCAGCGCGCATCGTCGATCCGGAAACCGGCGCTGAGCTGCCTTTCGGGGAGACTGGCCTGCTCGAGCTGCGCTCCGCCCAGCTTGGCGATGCCAGTTCCTGGGTCCGCACTTCGGACCTTGCCGTGCTGGACGCCGACAATTTCCTATGGATCAAGGGCCGTCACGACAATGCGATTATTCGCGGCGGCTTCAAGGTCCAGCCCGATGACGTGGTGCGCGCAATGGAATTGCATCCGGCGATTCTGGAAGCCAGCGTCGTTGGCCTGCCCGACGAGCGGCTGGGGCAGGTTCCTGCAGCGGCCTATGTGCTGAAGCGCGGGGCAAGCCAGCCATCTGATGACGAATTGTCCGCCTTCCTCAAGGAACGGCTGCTGGCCTATCAGGTGCCGGTCAGGTTCCTCTGCCTTGCAGAGCTGCCGCGCACACCTTCGATGAAAGTCAGCCAGCCGGACTTGAAAGCGTTGTTCGGGGTGCCTGCCTGAAGTTTCACGCATGAAGCAATGAGTCCAAATCGCTAGCGCATTGGATGAATTGCGCCTATAGGGCTGGCAATGCCGGATCCCCGGCGCAGGCTCTAGGAACGAATGGTTTCGCACGATGGCAACGCAAACGGCTGAAAAGAAAGACTCCACTTACGGGATCCTGACCGAGGAGGGCATTGCCCGCCTGCGTCAGCGCGTTGGCGTGCAGTACAACAAACCCACGCTGCCCCATAACTATGAGGTCAGCATTGACGGCCTGCGTCACTTCGCCAACGGCTATGGCGATGGCAATCCGCTGTGGTGCAATCCCGAATATGGCAAGAACACGCGCTGGGGCGGGCCGATCGCGCCGCCCAGCTTCATCTATACCATGGGCGAGCAGGACGCGGCCAAGCTGACGCCGGAAACCAAGGCATTGCTCAAGGGCGATCCGCTGGTTGGCCTGGGTTCCTATCAGGCCGAAATGTCGTTCGAATGGTGGCGTCCGCAGCGGCTGGGCGACAAGCTGAAGCGCCGCTCGGCGCTGGTCGGCGTGCAGGTCAACGAAAACTCGTCGTTTGGCGGCCGTTCGGTCACTGAAACGCAGGGCTATATCTTCCGCAACCAGAACGACGAGCTGGTGGCGATCCAGCGCGGTTCGTGGATCCGGGTCGAGCGTCATGCTTCGAAGGAACGCAAGAAGGAATATGACCTTCCCAAGCCCTATACCGACGAGGAAATCGAGCGAATCGACTCGTTCTATGAAGCCGAAACGCTGCGCGGCGCGGAAACCCGCTATTTCGAGGACGTTCAAGTCGGCGAGGAATTGCAGACCATCGTGCGCGGCCCATTGAAAGTCAGCGACCTGATCGTCTGGCATATTGGCTGGGGCATGCAGCTTACGCCTCCGGGCGCCTTCCGCGAGGCGTGGAAGATTCGCAAGAAAGTTCCGGGCTTCTACACCCGCAATCCGATGAACGTGCCGGACACGGCGCAGCGCCTGCACTGGGAAAAGGACTGGGCGAACGAGCTCGGCATTCCTCTTCCCTATGACTATGGCGGCCTGCGCGAAACTTTCCTGACCAACCTGCTCACCAACTGGATGGGCGATGACGGCTGGCTCTGGAAGATGAGCTGCCAGCACCGCAAATTCGTCTATCTGGGCGATACTTACTGGATCAAGGGCAAGGTCACCGACAAGAAGCAGGAAGAGGGCCGCAACGAGGTTCACTTGCAGGTCTGGGTGGAAAACAACGCCGGAACGATCGTGACGCCGGGCAATGCCGTCGTCCTGCTGCCCACGCGCGATGCGCCGGTCGAGCTGCCGCGCCCCGCCGAGGAAGACATCGACCGCATGTTTGCCCACGAAGTCGCCAAGCTGGCTTGATATTTAAGCACGGTTCCCCCGCCCACTGGGCGGGGGCAAACCCGCGCATCTGCTTATCGCGGGCCCGCCGCGAACCTGCGCCGATGGCGCACGCGGCCAATGTGCGCTTTGACGCCAAGGCCCGCGTTTCCCGGCCGTATGCGCGCAAAGCATGACTGCCGGTGACCATGACGATTGACGCAAGCGACCCGAAAGCCCCACTCGCCTGAAAACAAATAAAGCGAGTGGGAGGATTTCTGGTGATTGTGGTGGCGGCCCCCTATCCGCAAGCGAACGCTACGTGACGGACGCGCCCGTTCGCCGGCAGATGTTCGGTGTCTATTTGGGCACCTGGTGGATGCTGGCCGTTCTCTGGTTGCTCTATGCCGTGTCGTTTCTCGAGCGGTACATCGTCACGATGCTGGTCGAACCGATCAAGGGCGACCTCGGCCTGACCGATTTGCAGATCGGCCTGATCCTGGGGCCGGCATTCGCCATTTCCTATTCGCTTGCCACATTGCCGTTCGGCTGGGCGGCAGACCGCTTTTCCCGGCGCTCGGTGATTGTCGCGGGTGTGACCATCTGGTCGTTCGCCACCATGGGTGCGGGGATCGTGCGCAGTTTCGTCGGCCTTTTTACCTCGCGCGTCTTCGTTGGAGTGGGTGAAGCGGCGCTGACGCCATCGGCCTATGCCCTGATTTCCGACAGCTTCCCGCAGAACCGGCTGACGCTTGCTTTCGCCATTTTTCAGACAGCCGTGAAAGCGGGATCGGCGCTGGCATTTGTCGTGGGCGGGGCGCTCATCGTCTGGGCGACCGCGCATGGCGCTTTTGCTTTGGGCGCGCTGGTTCTGGCGCCCTGGCAAATGGTGCTGGTGCTGGCGGGCCTTCCCTCGTTCCTGCTGGTGTTCCTGCTGTTCACCTTCCGCGTGCCCAAGCGGATCATTGTCCGCGACGAGTCCGGCCCGCAAGAAGCGCTGCTGCCGTTTCTGCGCGAGCGCAAGCGGCTGATGGGGCTTATCGCGCTCGGCTTCACATTCATTTCGGTCTGCCCCAGTGCGCTCACTTTGTGGGTGCCGACATTCATCTCGCGCACCTATGGCTGGACGCCGACGCAATATGGCACGGCGCTGGGGATCATCAGCCTGCTGGCGGCGGTCACGGTCGTGGTCAAAGGCGCGCTGGTCGACTGGCTCTATGGCCGCGGCATGCGCGATGCCCATGTGCGCTTCTATTGCTGGTTGCTGATCGGCGCGGTGCCAATAGCGATTTCGGCTTTCTTCATGCCAGACGCGCGGCTGTTCCTGGGCCTCTATGCCGTGCTGCAGATTGTCGTCATTCCCTACACATTTTACGTCAATGCCGTGCTCAGCATCGTCGTGCCCGCGCCCCTGCGCGGCAGGGTCTTTGCCGGCCTGCTGTTTGCCTTCAATTTCACTGGCGGCGCCATCGGCCCGGTCGTGGTCGGCTTTCTGACAGACACTGTTTTTGGCTCGGAAGCTGCAATTGGCAAGAGCCTGGCCGTCACGCTCGGCTTCTGCCTGCCGGCGGCATTCCTGTGCCTGTGGTCATCGCTGGGCGAACTGCGGCGCATCATCACTGCGACCGACGAAGCATCGCTCGCGCCCGTATTCACATCCGACACCGCAAAAGCCTGAAGTCTGAAATGGGAGCAGAACATGAATAAGACACTTTGGAAGCTGGCACTCTCTGCCGCGCCCGCCGCGCTGGCGGCAGCCGCGTCGACGGCTGCTTTCGCGCAGGAAGCAAGCGAAGGGCCGCAGCTTGGCGAGATCATCGTCACCGCGCAAAAGCGCAAAGAGCGGCTTCAGGCCGTGCCCGCGACGATCACTGCGGCAACGGGCGAGGCACTGGAAGTGGCGGGCCTGACCACCTCGCGCGATCTCACCCAGCTGGCCCCCGGCCTCGTCTTCTCGCAGCAGTCAATCGTTATCCAGCCGACTATCCGCGGCGTCGGCGGGCGCGGTGTCGCGCCGGGTGATGAAGGCACGGTGCCGATCTACGTCGATGGCATCTATCAGCCAGTGCAGCATGCCAATGCCTTCCAGCTGGCCAACATCAAGCGCATCGAAGTTCTGAAAGGCCCGCAAGGCACTCTGTTTGGCCGCAATGCCATGGGCGGCGCGATCAATATCCTGACGCTCGATCCCGGCAGCGATTTCGCGCTCAAGGCTTCGGCTGCCTATGGCACTTTCAACATGATGCAGGGCGAGCTCTATGTCTCTGCCCCGCTCGGTGAGCGCGCCGGAGTCAACCTTTCGGTGTTTCACGGCGAGGACGACGGTTACATCGACGACGTGCTGCGCGGCGGCAAGGCCAACCCTTCCAGCACGACCGCAATTCGCGGCAAGCTCAAGTTCGATGTGGGTTCGGACGGCGACATCAAGCTGATCGGATTTTATACAGAATCAGACGATCCCACGCCGGTTTCAACCCGGCCGATTAATGGCAATACGGCCGGAAATCTGGCCATTCCGCCAGTGCTTATCGTCTCCCAGCCATACCAGACGGCCAATGACGTTGCCCCCGTACAGTATTACAACACGCGCGGCGTCAGCGGCCAATGGCGCCAGGGACTGGGCTTTGCCGAACTGACTGCCATGGCATCGTGGCAGAAAACCCGTTCCTATTCGCAGACCGATTCCGATGCCACGCCGCGCGTGCTTTCGCGCAACGAAGTGGGCGTCGACGATCGCACCATCACCGGCGAGCTGCGTCTCGCCTCGAGCGGCGATAGCCGCTTCAAGTGGCTGGCAGGCGCTTTCTATTTCAATGGCAAGGCATGCTATTGCGACATCACGACCTTCAATGGCGCCGTGGCAAACCCGCCGACCAACGCGACCCAGCGTTCGGAAGCTTTCGCGCTGTTCGTAGATACTTCCTACAAGCTGTCCGACCCCCTGACAGTAAGCGCCGGAGTGCGTTACAGCAACGAAGTGCGCTCGATATACACGCTGCGGGGCGGCGCTTTCGTCGGTTCGGATTCGCGCCGTTTCACCGACTTTTCGCCCCGCTTTTCAATTACGTATGAGTTGAGCCCGCGTGCGCGCATTTATGCGAGCTATTCGAAGGGCTTCAAGAGCGGCGTGTACAATACGTCATCGACGACCTTGCCGCTGGTGCCGGTCAATCCCGAGAAACTTCACGCCTACGAAGTCGGTCTCAAGACTGAGCCAAACGCGCAGCTGCGTTTCAACCTCTCTGGCTTTTATTACGATTACCGCGATCTGCAGGTCAGTGCGCGTAATGCCACTACCAACCTGACCGTGCTGCAAAACGCCGCCAGAGCCGAGAGCTATGGTCTCGAGGCACAACTGGATGCAGCGGTAACGCGGCAACTGAACCTCTCGGCTTCCGTGGCTTACACGCACGCCCGTTTCAGCGAATTCCCCGGAGCCCAAGTGCTCAACCCGACCACCGCCGTCGTTGGCGGGCGCACGGTGCAAGTCGGCAATGCGAGCAGCTTTATCGATGCTTCAGGCAAGGCGCTTCCCAAGGCGCCTGACTGGACCGTCAATCTTCGCGCTGACTACACCGTGCCGATTGGTGAAAGCTCGCTGCGTTTCGCGGGCAATCTCTATCACACCAGCCGGTTCTATTCGGAGTTCGCCAACCGCATCTACACCGATGCCTACACGACCATTGGCGCGAGCGTGAAATGGTCAGCGCCGGGCGATCATTTCTCTGTTACCGGTTTCGTCGACAATCTGACCGATGAACGCCATGCTCTGACTGTCTCGAATTCGGCTACGTCAGACTTCACGGTCGATTCGCGTCCGCGTACGTTCGGCATCAGGCTGCAGTACACATACTGACCAAGAGGGACGGCGCCGGATCTTTCTGGCGCCGCACCGACAAGGGAGAAGAGTGAATAACGGATGCGACATGAAGGTTGAGACTTGCGATCAGGCGGCGCGAGAAGCTGCCGACGACGCGCCTGGCCAAGGCGCGCTCGCGGGCCTGCGCGTGCTTGATCTTGGCCGGGTACTGGCGGCGCCGTGGGCCGGGCAGCTTGGGCAATATGCCCATCGAGCGCGCATCATCGCCCCGCCCGGGCCGCTCGATCTTGATCACATCCGCGCCCAGATCGCCGAGGATCTGCCCGGCCCACGGCGCCGCCAG